>Ga0209955_1000024_pt1 | contig 66118 bp, 65 predicted proteins | sample SalPonA_A_H2O_MG_FD_185716 | JGI IMG/M metagenome (GOLD analysis project Ga0209955, IMG submission 185716) | Water microbial communities from South San Francisco under conditions of wetland restoration - Salt Pond MetaG R2A_A_H2O_MG (SPAdes)... | ecosystem: Environmental > Aquatic > Non-marine... | reverse complement strand
AAATATTTTTTGAGTTTGGAGAACATATAGATTTTAGTTCATTTAATTGTTCAATTTGTTCTTTTTTTAAATCTTTTTTAAAATCTTCTATTGTTATTTTTTCTTTTTGAGTTTTATTTAAGTTTTTAGATTTTTCTTCAAATATTTCTATTAGTTCTTTATTTATATCTAATATTTCTTTATTAGTCATTTTAATATTCCTTTATTAGTCATTTTAATATTCCTTTATTAGTCATTTTAATATTCCTTTATTAGTCATTTTAATATTCCTTTAAATATTATTTTTTAAGTTTATTATAACATAATAAACTTAATTTCTTTTTAGTTACTTATTTAGAAATTTTAAAAAAAACTTTCAAAAAAAATTCATCTTTTTTTTTATCTTTATAATTTGAATATGAGATTAAAAGATTTTAATTTATCTTCTTTGAGTAAAAGAGAACTTGTGCAAGTTGTTGAAGTAGTATCCCAAAACTTTGATGACTTTAAAAAAGAAGTTTTCTTTGTTAAAAACCAAAGAGAAATTATAGACCATCTATACTCTCTAAAAGAATTTTTTTTCCTTATTTTTAAAAATAGATATTTAGATGTCTTGGAGACAAATAGTAAAATATGCTTATTTAAAAACTGTTTCATAATAGAAACAAAACCATTAGAAATAAAGTTCATCTTCAATAATCCCAACTCTTTTAAATCCCTTGAAGATGAATTTTTTTATCACTTTGATTTTTCATTAAACAACTTTTATCAAGATTTTAATAACTTCTTACAATTAAATAATTTAAATAATAAAGAAGAATTGCTATATTTTACTAATTCTTTTTGTATTATCACTGACTTTAATTCTATTTCTATTAAACCATAATTTTGTTATTTATTTTAATTTAAGTTTTATAAGTTATAATAACTTTAAAATAATAAAAAGGTAAACATTGAATACTTTAATTCCTAACAAATTACTTTTTAAATGGATAGGTGGTAAAAAATGGTTGAGTAAATCTCTTTTAGCTGAAACTAAAACATTTAACCTTTCAAGTAAAAAAATTTATATAGAACCTTTTATTGGTGGTATGGGTGCATTTCTTGCTATATTTCCACAGTTAAAAGAGAATAATTTTGAAAAAATAATTTTAAATGATATTAATGAAAATATTATTTTAACTTATAATATGGTAAAAACACATCCTAATGATATACTTGTATATATTGAAAAATTTGAAATAGAATATTCTAATACAATAACAAATCCTAACACACACACATATAATAAAACAAAGGATAAAATAATTGTTAAAGAATGTTTAAAAGAAGCAGAAGTTTATTTTAAATCTATGAGAAAAAACTTTAATACATTAAAATCTAAACAAAATAAAACTTTTGATGAACAAATACAAACTGTTGCACATTTTTTATGGTTGCAAGAACATTCTTTCAATGGTGTTTATAGGGAAAATAATTCTGGACAATACAATACACCTTTTAATTGGGATAATAAAAAATATAATATTGAAAATAGAAAAAATACTATTTTAGAATATTCTAAATTTTTCAATGATAACCACATTGAGTTTACCAATATGGATGTTTTTGAATTATTAAACACTTATAAATGTTATGCAAATAGTTCTTTTATTTATTTAGATCCTCCATATTTAAATAAAGAAGAAAAGAATGAAAATCAATACAATAAAGACCACTTTGGCTTAAAAGAACAAAATAAATTATTAGATATTTTAAGAGATTATGATTGTTTCTTATTTAGTAACCATTTAATGCAACTTTTTGAAGATTATTTTAAACAAGAAAATCATTCTTATTTTTCTATTGGTAGAAAAAATATTATGACTGCAAAAAAAGAAGATAGAAGTAAAGAAATCTTAGAGATTTTAGGTAGAAAAGAAGTCTAATAACTCCTTTTCTTTATATTTAAACTTTTACTAAATCTAATGGAGAATTTTCAGACATTAATGAAATTTTTCCATTTAATGTCCATATTGTTGATTTTTTGATTTTTGTGTTATTTTTATTTACTATATAATAACCTTTTACTGGATACTTCATTTTTTTTTCACCTCTATATAACATTATTTTTTCTATAATTACTTTATTTCCTTCTCTTGTCATATAATTACCTTCTAATGTTATTCTTTGTTTTTCTTTTTCTATCATTTTAATCCTTTCTTTTTTAATTTAAAAAAATTATTAAATATAACCTTAACAATAAAATAGTTAAAATATATTATTAACTATTATATTGGATTGTAACTATAATTATAACTTAAAAAGTTTAGAAAGGATTAATTTTATTTTGAAATACACCAAATAATTTCTAATACTGTATTTTTTTTATCATTATTAATACCATTATTTTCTCCTGATGTAAATCTTTTATATTCTTGATATGTTGTTTTCAATTTTATTGGTGTTGATTGAAAATAATCTTTATTTAATTCTTCTATTATTTCTTCCATTTTACTTTCTGTAATTAAACCTTCATTATTATATGAAATATACATTAAGTCACTTAATTCTAAACTATCTTTTATTAAATCTTTAAATATTTTAGGGGTTTTTACTTTTGAAGTAAATGGATTATCATATTTTATTTCATTTTTTTTCATACCTGTTTTTGAGTTTTCTTTTATCATTCCTATATTAAAATTTAAATCACATAAATATTCTAAAATATGATAATTTGATTCATATGACCTACTACTATATGGAGGATCCCAGTATACTATAATATCTTTACTTTTATATTTTGTGTAATTCTTTTTTATTTCTTTTATTGTTTTATCTGCATAATTATGGAAAGAATATATTTTTCTTTTACTATTTTTATATTTGTTATACTTTTCTTTAATATATTTTAAAAGTTCTTTATTTAAAAATGGTTTTATTGTTTTTTGTTTATCATGTTTTAAATATGCTCCATATACAGAAGTATTATTTGCATTTGTATTTGCATAAGATAAAAGGAATAATAAAACTAAATCTTTTGTTTCTTCATCTATTTCTTTATTTACATATAATCTTTTTAATTCTGACTTAATTGTATCTATTTTTTCTCCTACCTCACCTTTAAAAAACATTCTTGAAGAAGAATATTCTTGATAATTTTCACTTATTTCACTTATTACATTTCCTTCTTCATCTTTTTCTTTTTTTGATACTTCAAACACTTTTTTATCTTTTATTGTTTTAGGTGTTCCTCCCATTGAAAATTCATGATAAAAATCACCTTTTATTAAAGGTAAATTATCTAATCTAATTAATAATTCTTCTATTTTTTTAAATGATTTTTCATTTAATTCTTCTATTTTTAATTCTGAGGTTAATATTTTTGAATACAATGCCAAATCATTTGTCATAATGTCCATATTTGTTTTTTCTTTTACTAATTTACTAACTGCACATGTTCCTGCAAATAAATCTATAAATAATTTTTTATTTTTATTTGGTTCTACTACTATATCTTCTATGAAATCATATAAATTAACCTTTGAACCTATATAACCTATAATTCTTTTTATATTCAAAATATTTCCTTATTTTTCTATTATTATAAAAAAAAAATACTTAATTTTTGATTAAACTATCTTTTTATTTTTTATTTATATTTTTAAGATAAAATAAAAGAAAAAAGGAAATTAAATGGAAGAAATCTCTATTGAAGTTGCGTTTAAAACTATCTACCCCACTGAGGAAATGATATTATCAAAAGATATTCAAAGAATGATTGCATTAATCAATTCTATTCAATCATTATCAGCACAAGGATATAATAAAATAAAGTTTAATGAAGATGAAAATATTAATCAAACATTCTATAAGTATATACATTCTCTTTCTATGGCCCTATATTTACCAATTGAAAGTAGAAATGAATTTTCTTCTTATGTAGAACAAGAAATTAATAATTTTTTTGAAAAACAAGATGTAATATCAAAATCAGAGTTTGATACTTTTTTTAATATAAATAAGATTTATACACAAACTTTTTGGAATGATTTAGAAATATGGAAAAAATATGATATTATTTCTGAAATATTAGAAGAAATTGTTTTACCTTTTCACAATGAAAATATATTGCCTCTTGTTGAAAATCAAAGAACAACAATTAATAATATGATTTCAAATGAAATTACTGAAGATAGTTTTGAAAGATTATTATTTAACAATACTTTATCTATTGGAAAAGAGGACGTTACTTGTTTTCTTATGACAAATATTTATTTAACTTCTAATGATAAACAAGAATTAGTTAAGCATTATCAAGATAATAATTTTTTTAATAGAGAAGATAAAAAAGAATATATTGTGAAATTAATTCAAAATATTTCTAAAAAATATGAAGATATGTTTCATAATAATTAGAAACAAACATTATGAAAATAAATAGTTTAAAAGAATTATTTCATTTAAATATAAAACAATATTCATTAACAATTAATAATATTGTTTTTAATATTTTAATAAATAAAATAGGCAATAATTATTATTCTTATTTAGATTGTTCTACCAATAAATATGATTTTTTTTCAAATTCTTATTGTAAACTTTTTTTTAATTTACATACTTTGAAATCAAATTTACAATTAGATCTTGAATATATTAAATTTTCTTCTGAAAGAAAAGATAATTCTAATATTTTTTCTTCTTTTGATAGTTTAGCTATTATTAAAGATAAATTGTACTTTTCAAGAAGTTCTGACATAAATATGTTAAATCCTACAATATTAAAAAGACTTTTAAAAGATAAGATTTTTTTAAAAAATTATATTTTTTTGGAATTAAATGAATTATCATATTCATATTTAGAACCATATCATTTAAATATTCTTACAAAAGAAGATTTTCTTTGTTTATTAAGGTTAAAAGGCTATATTAATGATTTTCAAATAGCAGTCATGGAAGAAACTAAAACAAGAGAAGAAATACTTTTTATTCTTTGTAAACACCTTAAAGAAGGATTACCTTTTTAGTTATTTAAATATCAATAATTACCTTGTTGTTTAATTTATTTTTAATGGAATAAGTTTTAAATCATTTGGAGTAAAACATAAAGAATTATTTATATTATTTTTTAAATATTCTTTTATTTCTTCTTTGTTTATTTGTTTTAATATTTCTTTTATAGAAATATCCATTATAGGTTTAATAAAACAAGCTCCTGCTGTATTTATGCACAAAGTATTTTCATCTACTATATTAAATTCATATGTAGAAGTTTTACAATATAACAATTCACTATCACCATATAAAGATAAATTTCTTAATGGTGCTTTTATTTTTTTTAAATAATCAAAAGTTTCTTTATTCCATAATACATATAATAATTCTTTCCCTTTTATAGCTTTTATATATTTCCCTTTTAATAAACCTTTTGTAAATTCTTCTTTTTTTATTACTTCTCTTATATTTTCTTTATCTTCTATAATATTATGTTTTTTATTTTTTATACTATATAACACTTTCTTATTATTACCTTTAAAATCAATACCTGTTGCTATAAATGAAACTAAACCTAATGGTAAATATTTTTCATTTAGTAATTTTTTATACTCTTTTGTTTTTTTAAACTTTTCTAACTTTTTTGTTGTTCCTATTTCTTTTTCATATTTTTCATATAAAGATTTTACTTTATTAAATGCATTTGATATTTCTTCATTATCTTTTAATAAAGGTAATTGATACTCTTTATTGATTTCTTTGATTTTTAATTCTTTTACTTTATTTAAATACAAATCATCATTTTGTTCATATATTTCTATTGTTTCTTTATTTTGATTATTTGAAACAAAAAATGTTGTTGTTGAGGTCTTTATTTTAAAGTTTTTTTGATTATTTGAAATTACTTTATATAAACCATTAGAAATAAGTTCTTCTCTTAAATATTTCTTTGTTTTTAAAGTTAAATATGTATTTGAAGTTACAAAAGAAAAAAAATGGTTTTCTTTTAATTGTTTTTTTAAAACTTTATAAGTAAATAATGCATATAAATCATCTGTAAAACCAAATATATTCTTTAATTTTAATAGGTAATTTTTCCCTAATGATTTTGTTCCTAGGTATGGTGGATTTCCTATTACTATATCAAATTTCATTTCTATTTCAAAATCACATAGATAATCTTTATTCCAACAATTCTCTATAATAGTTTGTTTTTCTTTTTGAGTTAATAATTCATTATATTTATTCATTGAAATATAAGAAAGTCTATCTAAATAAACTTTTGTTGAATGTTCTATTAATTCATTTGAATATATGTATTTTTTAATATATTCAATATATTCTTTTTTTGTTTTTAACTTATCTATTATTATTAATAAACTGTTTATCAAAAAATTACCTGTTCCTGCTGCTGGGTCAAAAATAGTTCATCTAAATATGAAAATATTTCAGGAGTAATTTGTTCTTTTTCTATATTTAATGTTTCATATTTATAATTCTTTGATATTTCATCTAAAATTAGAATATTTGTTTTAACAATACTATTTGTTTCAAATTGAGTTTTCAAGCAAAAAATAATTTTTTCTACAATTTCTTTTTGTTTTTCTATTTTTTTTGTTTTTAATTCTTTAATTAAAATATTTATATATTCTTCATTTTTTGATTTTAACATTTTTACCTATCTATATGTATTATATACATTTGAACAATTTTTAATCAACATTTCTTCAAAAGAAGAAAATTGAGAATTTAAATAAATTTTACCATAAGGAAAATTAAACTTTTCTTTATTTATTTCTATTTCTATTGTTTTTTATTTATTGTTATTTGTAAAAACATTAAATTAAGCTAATTTTTTTTCATTTATTACTTCTAAAACTTCTTTTTTCATATAATCAAAACAACTTTCATATTGAGGATATAATTTAAAAAAATCTTCTTGTGTCATTTGTAATGTGTTTCTTTCTAAATATTTGATTTCTGATTCAACTTCTTTTACAAAAGAATACCATTCATGTTTTTTATCTTGTAAAATAGTACCTAAATCATAATATAAATTTACATATTCTCTTGGAGATAATACTCTCCATTTTTGAATTTGTAATTCTTTTTTCCCACCTTCTGGTTCCATTTCTGTATTAAATGGAAATACAAAACCTACCATAGGTTTTTTACCTACTGTAAAATCTATAAATGTTTGTCCATCATTACAATCTTGATATTCAGGTTCTAAACTATTTAAATCATTATATTCTTTTGCTTCTTTATTTAAAGAAATCAATCCTCTTGAATAAAAATATCCTTTTTTAGGATTTAAAGTATATAACATATTCATTAATTTTTCAAAATCTTCTTTATATAAATAATTATTTTTTTTCATTGGATTATTTGATTCATTTTTTTTAATAAATTCTACAACATTTTTTAATGAAGCAATTGCTGTTCCTCCATATAACCATTGATGATGTAATCCTACTACATGTGTTTTCTCTGTTTTCTCATTTATAAAACCTTTTGCAAATATTTGATGTCTTTGTCCCATTGTTTTTTCTTCTTTTCTTTTAAATTGTTTTTTTCTTTTGATATATATAATTATAGTATATATATCCTTAAAAAAAGATTAAAAGAAGGTTCTTTTGTTTCTCTTTTTTAAGATATTTTTAATCTTTTTTTAGATATAATATTTGAAATATATTGGAGGTAGTATGAGTTATATCAACACTAAAAAACATAAATATTTAGGTATGATTGGTTACTTAAATGTTTACTTACTAGAAGAAAGAGACTTTGGTGTTAATTGTGAGTATTATGCTGAAAATGGAACAATTGTTTTAGGTGGTGGTAGTGGAGAACACCCAACTGCTATTGTTCAAGAATTAGAATATCTTATAGGTTTATATTTGAAAGATATTATTGATTTATATAACTTAGAATTAGACAATATTAGTCATAAAATAATTGAAAAAATTGATAGATTATCTAATAAAAAATTTGTAAATAATTACTTAACTATTATTAAATATAATAAATGGACTTTTGAAAACTATTCTTTTTTACATAATTATCAACAAAGTTTAAATGATGATATGACTACTGAGGAATGGTTGAATTTTGAAATTTCAAAATTAATTATTGAAAAATACCCTGAACTAAACCCTTTACAAAATGAAACTGAAATCATTTTTCATTATTTAAATAAACAAGATAATTCTCTAAAATTAAGATATTAATTAGGAAATACCACAAAAGTGGTTTTTCTATTTTTGTTAAACTTTTCTTTTTTAATTCACATGTTCTTTTAGATATGTGTTCTTTAAGTAATTACTAATTCTTTTCTAAATATTGTTGTATATTATTAAATATTTTATCACTTGCTGTTGAAATACTTTCATAATACACCTTATCAAATATATTTTCATTTATATATTTTGATTTTTCCATATTACATAATATTTTTTTACAAGGCAGACTTTTAATTAAATCATTGATTAAAATTACATTACCCATTGTACCTATTACTACTATTATTGAATTTGGATTATATAAATAATCTAATGCATTATACATTTTCTTATACATTGGTGCTTGTCCATTAAAAAAAACTATATTTGGTCTTACACCTTTTAATGAATTACATTTTGGACACCTATCTTTTTCTATATCAAATTTAACATTCCCTATCTCCCATTTATTTCCACATGCTTCACACTCCATTTTTGGTAAAAAACCATGTAAATGAATTGTATTTTCTACTCCTGCCATTTCAAATAAATTATCAACATTTTGTGTTAAGTTTATTATGTTTTCTTTATATTTTTCTTGTAATTTTTTTACTAAAAAGTGTCCTTCTGTTGGTTTGGTTTCTTTTAATTGTATTCTTCTTTGATTGTAAAAATCATGTACTAAGGAAAAATGTTTTTTCCAAGTATATTCATTACAGATTTGGTCTATATTATGATTTTCCCATAATCCATTACTATCTCTAAATGTTGATATTCCACTTGGTGCAGATATTCCAGCTCCACTAAAAATTATTATTTTTTGCTCTGAATTTTTATTTTTCTTTTTATACACTTAATACCCTTCTTTTATCAAATAATAACATAAATCAAACAATAATAAATATTTTTTAAAAAATAGGACATTTTTTATCCTATTTTTTAAAATTATATGCTATAATTTCAATAGTTATAAAATAATATAACAAATTTATATTAAAAAGGACATAAATATGAGTTTAAATAAAGAGAATATAGTTTGTAGTTGTTCCAATGTTACTGTTGGAGATGTTTTAAAAGTTATTGAAGAAACTCCTGATTTTACTTCTATGAGTTGGGATGACAAAATGGAAACACTTGACATTGGACAAGTATGTGATTCTTGCTTAGATATTGATTGTGATATTATTGATACACATTATTCTAAAGTAAAAGAAATTGAAGAAGAATATAATGAAGATTATTAATCTTCACAAAATATAATTAATTTTTTTTTATCCTAAAAAAACACCTTCTCTTTAAGGAAGGTGTTTAAATTATTTTTTCTTTTGCATATTTTAAACCTAAATCAAATGCTTTATTATTTATTTCATGTACTTTTTCTGGTACTTTTGATAACATTGTTTTTCTTAATACATTATTTGGTATTGATTCTTTTGTGAAATAATTTGCTATTGATAATGCTAATACAGATTGAGTAATCACATTACCCACTTCTTCTTTTGCTATTGTGATAATTGGTATCTCAACAATATTCCATTTCTTTTTATCTTCTTCTGTTGGTTCTACTAAGTTTGGTTCTATAACTATTGTACCACCTTCTTTTACACCATTTTTAAATTGATGAAAAGACACATTTGCCACTGATAACATAAAATCTATTTCTCCATCATTAGCATAAGGATATAATATTTCTTCATCTTGTAAAGTTATATCCACAACCGTTGGACCTCCTCTTACTTGTGAAGTATATGTTGCTGTTTTTAATCCAAACCCACCATCATTAATTTTAGCAGTTGCAAAAATTGCTCCTGCCAAAAGAACTCCTTGTCCACCAACTCCTGTAAATCTCATTAATGTTCTTGCCATTTTATTTTCCTTTTATTTCTGAAATATTTATTTTTTGTTGATGTGCTTTTTTCACCATTTCATATGCTTCACAATATTCTTGTTGTTTTTTATTGTGAAATAATATTCCTGTTGGAAATTTTCCTTCTTTTTCTTCTTCTTCTAATTTTTCAAATTTAGTTTTACTAATAGATATTGAATCTATCCATTCCAAATTAGCCATTGCTGTAGCCATTTTATTTTTTCTTCCTAAATTAACATGACAGTTTGAGAATACTTCTACAAAAGAAAATCCTTTATGATCAAAAGCTTTAACTAATGTTCTTTCTAATTTCTTAGGGTCTAACATTGTCTCTCTTGCTACAAAAGAAGCCCCTGCGGCTTCTACTAATTTACATGCATCAAATGTTGGGTCTATATTTCCTCTACTCATTGTTACTGTCCACATTCCTTGTGGTGTTGTAGGAGAAGTTTGAGAATTAGTTAAACCATAAATAAAATTGTTAATAATAATATAATTTAAATCTATATTTCTTCTTGATGCATGGATTGTATGATTACCACCTATGGCAAGTCCGTCTCCGTCTCCACCTACTACAATAACTTTTTTATCTGGATTTGCTAATTTTATACCTGTTGCATATGCAAGAGTTCTACCATGAGTAGTATGTACTGTATTACAATTAATATAAGAAGAAAATCTTCCAGAACAGCCAATACCTGAAACTACACAAACATCATCCATATTCCAACCAGCTTTATCTATTGCTCTAATAACTGATTTTAAAATAACACCATCTCCACACCCCCAACACCATAATGTTGGCATTTTATTTGTTCTTAAATATTCATCATAATTAAACGCCATTTTACATTCCTTTTACTTTTTCTATAATTTCTAATGGAGATAATGGTCTTCCATTAACTTTTAATAATCTTTCAAAATCATTTCTTCCAGAAACTCTTTGAACCTCATCTGAAAATTGTCCCATATTTAATTCCGCTACCAATACTTTTTCAAATTTATCCATTAATTCTTTAATTCTTTTTTCTGGACTTGGCCAAATAGTAAGAGGTCTAAACAACCCTACTTTTATACCTTCATTTCTTAATCTATTTATTGCTTCTTTTACACCTAATGTAACAGAACCATATGTAATTATCATAATATTTGCGTCTTCTAACATATATTCTTCATTTAACTCTAATTCTTCTGTATGCTCTTCTACTTTATTAAATAATCTTTTCATTAAAGCATCACAAGTATCTGCATCTTCTGTTGGATGTCCAGTTGGACCGTGATGTAATCCTGTAAAATGATATCTATATCCTTCAAACATAGGATTTAAAATTGCTGGTTGATCTTCTTCTACACCATAAGGTAAATAATCTTTTTTTTCTCCTTCAAATTTTTTTCTTGCTATTATTTGTTTCTCCACTTCTTCTAATTCTGGAATTATTGCTTTTCCACTCATATGTCCTATTGTTTCATCTAATAATAAAAACACTGGTTGCATAAATCTATCTGCTAAGTTAAACGCTCTAATTGTTTCTGTATAACATTCACTTAAACTACCTGGTACTAAAGTAATAGATTTTACGTCTCCATGAGTTGGATTTTTTGCTTGAAGTAAATCACCTTGTGCTACTCTTGTTGGAAGTCCAGTTGAAGGTCCCCCTCTCATAACATTGACAACAACCAATGGTACTTCTGATATATAACCTAAACCTAAATTTTCTGCTTTCAAAGAAATACCTGGTCCAGAAGTTGCAGTCATAGATCTAACTCCACTCATAGCAGCTCCCAATGCTGCACATACTCCTGAGATTTCATCTTCCATTTGAATACAAGCGTGACCTTTTGCTGGTAAAGCAGAAGATAATACATGCATAATTTCACTTGAAGGTGTAATAGGATAACCTGCAAAAAATTTACAATTTGAATCAATTGCTGCTTTTGCAACCAATTCATTCCCTGTTGATATTAATTCTTTCATTTTATATCCTCTATTAATATTCTATAATTATTTTCTATAACTTTTTTCTTTCTTTCTTTTGCTTCATCTGTTAACTTTGAAAATTTAAATTCTTTTCTATCCGCTACATAAATTGCAAAATCTGGACAAGCTAATTCACAATCTGTACAACCTATACAAGCTTCTGGATGAACTACTGTTATCATAGAACCCAAAGTAGAATGTACGTCTTGTCTCATTGCCAAAACACCTGCTGGACATACAGATACACATTTATCGCATGCTTTACATCTATCTTCATTTGTCCAAACAGGAGTATTTTCTGGTGATTTCATATTAGACATCATTTTTTCCTTTTTTTGATTTATTTTATTAAGAAGATTATAATTAGTTTTTTTATTTTATTTTGTATAGTTGTATAAAAGTTTCCAATTAGTAGCATTTTTTTTTTGATGTTTCATTTTAACACACAAGAATAAATTATCACAATGAAATTGTTTTAAAATATTGTTGATTATTAATTAGGGGGGGTTTTTAATATTAGTATTAAATTAATAGATACTATTTCATATCTATTAATTTTGTTTTAATTAGTTTTTTATTTTTGTAAATTTTAATTTGCCAAGTCCCTATTCTTCCTGTTATTAGTCTATAATCATAGATACTTTCATACCCCTTTGAAACAGTTATTGTTTTACTTCTTTTATCTACATTTGGACTATCAACTTTTTCCCACACTATTTCAAACATAGCATTATCTTCATCTAATGGAGGAAAATCATAAACACATTTAAAAATATCTGTTTTTTCTTTAAAACATTCTAATTTTTCTTTTTTTGAGGTGAATACTTCAAAAGACTCTTTTTCTTTTAATTTTGAATCTTCTTCTTTAGGTTCTTCTTTTTTTATTTCTATAATTTCTTTTGAAATCTCTTCTATTTTTTTATCTAAATATGGTGTTTTCATTGGAAGTCTACCAAAAAAATTTCCTTTTTCTTCTTCTTCTACTTTTGATAGGTTTTTTTCGTTTTCTTTTTTTGGTTCAATAGGATTTTGAATCTTTTTTTCAACTTTAACCTCAACTAGTTTTTCTTCTTTATTTGTAGTTTCTTCTTTTGATAAAAATATTAAATAAAAACCATAAGAAATTAATAAAATAATAATTATTTTTATAGGAGTTCTCAATTTTGTTTTTCCTTTTAATATATCTTTTATTGTTACTTTTTTCAATTAATTCCTTTTATTTGTTATTTAAAAGTATTATTTTACCTTTTTATTTTTATTTTTTGTCTTTTTTATTATTATTATTAAAAGATAAAAATTATTTTCTAAAAAAATATTATATAATATATTTATAATAATAATAAAAGGAAATTAAAATGAGTACAGTAAAAACATTTTTAAAATCTAATAATTTAAAAGTTACGCCACAAAGGTTAAAACTAATTTCTATAATTGAAGAAAAGGGTCATGTTTCTATTGATGAACTTTATTCTTTGATTAAAAATGAGTTTGAAAACATATCTCTTGCAACTATTTATAAAAATCTTAATTTAATGATTGAAAAAGGTTGTATACAAGAAGTTAAAATTGATTGTCATAAAAGTATTTATGAAATCTCTAAAAAAGAACATAATCATTTGATTTGTAACAATTGTTTTAGTATTACTGATATTTCTATTCCTAAATCTAATTTGGATTTGTCTAACATAGATATAAATTTTAATATTCAACAAATTAAATTTAATATTTATGGAACTTGTTCTAATTGTTTGGAAAATTAATTTAAATATTTAATAAATTAAAACACTAACAATATTTAATTTTTTATATTTTTTATTTAAAAAATAATATAATAATTGATATAAGATTGGATATTGATTAATGGATTTAAAAAAATATGAAACATTAAAAAATAAAATATTTGAATTTATTAAAGAAAATGAAATTTGTTATTTACTTTTTTTTAATGGTTCTGATTTAAATTTAGATATACAAATATTATTAAAGAAATATTTACTTATTATAAATAATGGTGTAGAGCCAAAGATTTGGTTTATTGATAGAGAAAAACTTTATGAAGAAGTTTTAAAATTAATTGGTAAAAATGGAAATTACATTATACAATACTCAAAAACTATGCAAATAGATATTATTCATATAGATGAATATTTTTTAACAAGATATTCTAAAAATATTGAAGAATTAGATGATATCTTATATAAAAAAATAAATCGTAAAAACCACCATATTATACATAATTTAAGAATAAATAAAAAAGAATTAGAATATCTTATAAGAGAAGATAATACCATAGAAGAAGATAGAATTCATTATAAAGAGAAATTGCAACAAGTTAAACTTATATTAAATTCTTTTGGAATTAATTAATAAACAATTGTATAAAATATACACAATATAGTTGTACAATATTTTAATTATTGTTTTATAATTCATTTATATTTCTAAAAGGAATGATAATGAATCATGACATTACTTATATTTTAAACACTTTTTTATTTATTTTTTCTGGTGTTTTAGTTATGTGGATGGCTGCTGGTTTTGCTATGCTTGAAGCTGGTCTTACAAGAACAAAAAATAATACAACTATATTATTGAAAAATATATCTTTATTTTCCATATCTTGCTTAATGTTTTATATCTTTGGATATGACTTAATGTATGGAACAAATAATTCTCTTTTAGGTTCAGGTTTTTTTGCTTCCAATGTTACACTTGATACAAGTGGTAGTTATTCTGGAATGAGTGACTTCTTTTTCCAAGTAATGTTTGTTGCAACAACTGCTTCTGTTATTTCTGGTGCTGTTGCTGAAAGGATTAAAATATTACCTTTTTTATTATTTGTTATTATTTTAAGTGGTTTTATTTACCCTATACAAGGACATTGGACTTGGGGTGGTTCTTTAACAAATGAAGGTGGTTTATTAGAAGGTTTCTCTGATTTTGCTGGTTCTACTATTGTTCACTCTGTTGGTGGTTGGGCTGCTCTTGCAGGAGTTTTATTATTAGGTCCTAGAACAGGTAAATATATCAATGGAAAAATAAAACCTATAACTGGTTCTTCATTACCACTTGCAATATTAGGTTTATTTATATTATGGATGGGATGGTTTGGTTTTAATGGTGGTTCTCAACTTGCAATGGGAACAAAAGATGATATTAATATCATATCATTAATTTTAGTTAATACAAACCTTGCTGCTTGTTCTGGTGTTATTGGAGCTTTATTAACTACATATTTACTATTTAAAAAAATAGATTTAACAATGATTATAAATGGTGCTCTTGCAGGGTTAGTTTCTGTTACTGCTGCTCCTGATATTTCTATACCTTATTCTATTGGGGTTGGTTTTATTGGTGGAATCATTGTTGTTTTATCTGTTATTATTTTTGATAAAATAAAAATAGATGATCCTGTTGGTGCTTTATCTGTACATTTAGTTGTTGGTATTTGGGGAACTATCGCAGTTGGGTTAACAAATAAAAGTGATATTTTAACACAATTAAAAGGTGTTGTTTTAATTGGAAGTTTTACTTTTTTTACTTCATTATGTGTTTGGTTTATTTTTAAGATTATAATAGGAATTAGAGTTGACAATTATAAAGAGGAAATAGGTTCTGACATTACTGAATGTGGATTAGAAGCTTATCCTGAATTTAAAAAACTATAAAAAGGATTATTTATGAAAAAAATTGAAGCAATTATTAAACCTTTTAAACTTGAAGAAGTTAAAGAAGCTTTATTAAATATTGGTATTTGTGGTATGACTATTTCAGAAGTACAAGGTTATGGAAGACAAATGGGTCATACAGAATTATATAGAGGTTCTGAATACACTATTGATTTTTTACCAAAAATTAAAATTGAAATAATAATTAATGAAGACAAAGTTGAAGAAGTTATAGATACTATTATTAAAAATGCTAAAACTGGTAAATTAGGTGATGGTAAAATATTTGTTTTACCTGTTGAAGAATGTATTAGAATTAGAACTGGTGAAACTGGTGAAGACTCAATTTAACAATTAAAAAAAACTTGTTTAAGAGAAGACACAATTTTAAATTGTGTCTTTGTTTAGTATTATTGTAATTTTTTATTTGAATTTTTATTTGAAGGTATTACTGTTGTTTGTTTTGAAGAAGTATCTGTTGTTTGTTTTGAAGAAGTATCTGTTGTTTGTTTTTCACTAATTGTTGCAATTGCTGTTGTAATTTCTCTTTCTCTTTCTATTTCTATTGTTGTTTTTAATCCATTATTATTTGTTATATTATTAATGTCTTTATTTATAATATTTGCTATTCCTTCTATCAATTCTTCTGGTTTTAATCCTTCTATTTTGTCTAATAATTTTTTTGTTTCTTCATCTTCTTTTTTTGTTTTTAAATAAAATTTTATATTAAAAGTTCCTTCTTCTTGATTTTGTTCTATTTCTATTATTGTTGTTGTACTAGATTTATTTAAGTCTTCTACTAGTTTTTCAATAACTTCTTTTTCTTTATTCATAGTTTAACCTTACTTTTTATTAAATTATAAACTTTTTTAAATAATTTAATTTTAACCTATTATTTCTTTTACTTTTTTTTCAAAATCTTCTTCTAATAGTATTTCACCTTCTCCAATTGAATCATAATATGGTTCTGCTCCACTACCAAATGTATTTTTCAAAATGTATTTTTTACCTTCTACTTCTATTGCAACCAATGTCTCAAAATAAAAATAAAATGATTTATCTTTTATTGTAAATAATTTTGAATTATTAAAGTCATTGTAATCACCATCTGAAAAATAACTTTTTAAACTTATTAATTTTTTCATATATTTCCCTTATATTTGTATTTAATAAATATTATAAATAATATATATAGAATTTTTGTGAATATATTAAAAAATTATTGATTTTATATTTTTTTCTTCTTATGTTGTATTTCAAATAGAAACCATACAACTAATGATAATGTAATAATATATGCAGTATTTAACATAATCTCATTTGAATATATATAACCACCTAACAAAGAACCTAGTCCTAATGACAAACCATAACCTATTGAAAAATATGTTTTTAAACCCATTTTAAAATTATTAGGAAACATTTTAGACATTAGTTCAATGTTATTCACATGAAATACAACAAAAGTAAACATATGTAGTATTTGTGCCAATAATACAATAGAATAATTTTCTGGAAAATAATTTAATAGTCCAAACCTAATTATTGTTAAAAAAATTGACAATCTAATAAACCCTAATAAACTCATTTTATTTTTAAAATATATAAAAATAAAGAACATAAATATTTCTGCCATTACTGAAATATTCCAAGCATTAGATATATCCATTATTGAATAACTATTATCTTTTAAATATATTGATAAAAATGAAAAATAAATTCCTAATCCTAAGTGATAAACAAATATAAATAACCAATACATTTTTTGACTTGTTATTATTGATAATTTATACTCTTCACTTTCAAATGATACTTTTTTATATTTTATTCCTATAAAAGCACCTATAAACAAGAACATAAACCCTAATATATATGAAAAATATACTATTAATTCATTTGAATAAAACATTCCAATAAATAAAGTTGTTAGTAGAAAACCAAAACTCCCTATACCTCTAATTATAGAATATTTCTCTTTAAATATTTTTGATATTTGTCCTTCTAAATATGTTTGAATTATATTTCTCAACAAACCATATATAAAAAAAACAAATATTAATGAATAAAATGTCATACCTTCATACACTATTAAAAAGTTTGATACTCCAAATAATAAAAATGATATTTGAATTTTTGTTATATTATATTTTATTTTTAAAAATACTATTGGTGTTACAAATGTCCCTAAATAAGAAGCAGCTAATAATATACCTATTTCATCCAAACCATAATTTTGAAAACTTTTTAAAAATATTGGAAAAAATACAAACATCATACTTATTGATGAAAATATTAATAATCCTACCAATGAATAATAGTATGTATCTATTCTTTTTAACATTTAGTACCTTTATATATTTGAATTTTCTAAATAGTATTTCTTTTTATATTCTTCTATTAGCTCTTCTTGTAAATTTTGAGGTAATTCTTCATATTTCATATATGGCAATTTTACTTTTTTAATAAAATATTTTTTTAATTCAAAAGATACATCTATTTTCTCTCTATCTAAAAAAAGTAAAAAATGAATATTATTACTACTATTTAATTTTAATATTTTAACTAAAAGTCCCTTAAAATAAGCTTGGTTACACAATTCTTTTATTTCTTTTAAGATTTCTTTTTTATATGTATTTAATTTTACAATACTTTCACTTATAGAAAATACTTCTTTGTATATATTTTTTAATATATATTCTTTTATTTCTTTTATTAATTCTTCATTATATTTTTCTTCATAAGCTTTTAAACTATAAAATAATGTTATTATCATTTCCTTTTTATCTTTTTTTATTTTTGTTCTTGTAATATGATTTTTTAATTTTTGTTTTGTTGGATTTTCTGGTAATGAAGATAAAAAAAATTGATATTCAAATAAATTTGTTATTTTTTTTATTTCAAAATTGTTTTTTCTTTCTTTTATTTTTGTTTGAATATATTTTTGTAAACTTATTGGAAAGTGTAATAAATTTTTTTCTATAAAATTTTTTTCTATATTTTTATATTCCTCTTTATATAATATTTCTATTTCCAAACCATCCATATAAACTGTTGATAAACGATCTTCAATTATAAAATGTATTGATAAATAATTATTTATATAAGGTATTTGTTTTGGAATAGATATTAATAAATAACCATACAATAAGGTCATTTTTCTATCCATTATTGTATATATGTATACTTCATAGTTATTTAAATTTACCTTATTATCTATTTTTTTTAACTTTTTTATAAAATTATTAAAACTTCTTTTTTTATTAAATTGATTTCTTCTTTTTTTTTCTTTTATTTCTTCTTCTTCTTTTTTATATAAATCTTCTAATTCTTCTTTTATTTCTTTTGGAATATTTTTTAACAATTCTATTAATCTATTTGGTTTCATAAATTCTCTTTTCTATTGAATTATATATTATAAGTTTTTTCTCTCCCATATAAATCTATATATATATATTCTTTAATTTTTCCAAAAATTGGTAATTCACCTTTATTTTTTTCATAATTTTCTTTTATTATATCTTTAATATAATTTTCTTCTTTCCCTTCCAAAGATAATTCAAATATCTTCTCTTTTGAAAGTTTTATTTTAGTTTTTGAGTTTAAAATAACTAATACCATTATTGGTTCTGTTACTCTTTTAAAATTTGTTTTTATTAATATATATGGGTCTTTCTTATTTTTCAATTCTTTTATAATATTTATATTATATTCTATTTCTTTTTTAATTTTTAAATCTTTTAACAAACCTAATTCTAAACAAAGTTTTTTTAAAAGACTTTCTGAATTATTTACTAAATCATAATGTGGTTTTTTTAACCATTCTTTAATACTTTTACTAAATAAAAGTGAATTTATTGTTTTTTCTGCTTTTTTTAAAGAAGAATAACCTATTTTTTTAATTAATGATTTTTTTTCTGATTGAGATAATCTATTATATCTTAAGTTTATTTGATTAATAATATTTGAGTCCATTGATTGTCCTTTTATTTTTAGATTTTGCGACACATTTTTTCAAAATCTATAATTACATTATAATATTTTTTTTTAAAATTAATACTTTAAATGATACATAAGTAAAAAAGATTGTTTTAAACTCTTTACTTTTAACTCCCTTTCACCTTTTTCATTAAATACATTATTATTAAATCCTTTTCCAACTAACTCTTGTCTATCCACTTTTATCCAATCAATACCCAAAGGATTTGTATATTCAACACCTCTAACTACTGAAATATATTTGTTTTTACCATTAAATTTAAATATATATTCTTTTCCTGTTTTTGGATTTTTATAGTAATCTTCATCTAATTCAATCCAAAACTTGCCTCTTTTTTTCTTATTGTTAGGTTTTGAATATTTGTTATTTAAGTGATTTTGACTATTGTAATAATTTGAGATTTTATTTTTTATGAATTTTAATAAGTTTAACATTTGTATTTACCTTCTTTTTCTGCTTTTGTTTCTTCTTTATATATATGGATGGGGTAGCAGGATTCGAACCTGCGAATGACGGTACCAAAAACCGTTGCCTTACCACTTGGCGATACCCCAAAATTTAAAAATATGAATTATTATATCATAATTTTATTTTTAATTACAAGTTTTTTCATTTTTTTTCTAAAAAATCTATTATTTTTTTATAACATATAGACTTCTTTAATAATATTTGTTGTTTTTCCCTCATAAACATTATATATTCTTCTAATGAATATTTTTTATAACTTTTTTTGTAATTTTCATTTATTTTTATATCTTGTAATTGTAATCCTGCTATACAATTATTTATAATCTTATTATAATTCTTTCTTTTTTTTAATTCTTCTTCTGATAATTCATTAACATCATAAGCATTTAACATTATCCCACAAACAAGTGTTAAAATTATTTTTTTATACATTTTTCACCTTTTAAATATATTATAAAAAGAAATTGAAATTTTATCTTTTTATTTTTTTGTACATAATTTATACATTTTTTTTTATTTTTTTTTATTTATATTTTTTTTTCTTTATAATAGGATTAAGTTAAAAAATTATTTTTTTAATTTACCAAAATTATTAGGAGTTAATTTATGAAAATTAAAAGTAAAATACTATTATTGTCTATTGCAATTATAGTGATTATTGCTGGTGCATTGTCTTGGGATTCAATCAATACAATCAAAGCAATTTCAAAACAAAATACGGATACTTATGCTAAAGAAGCATATGAAAAAAAAGAAGCTGAATTACATAACTATGTTTCATTAGCTTTAAAAACTATTGATTCTTATTATGCAAGAACTGCAATTGATAAAATCAAAAATGAGGTGCAAGAAGATTTAAAATCTCAAGCTAAATTCTTATTCTCTATTTTAGAAACAGAATACAAAAACAATGTTAATAAAATGTCAGAAGAAGCATTAAAAACTAGATTAGTTGATATTGTTAATGCTACTAGATATGGTGTTGATGGTTACTTCTGGGTTAATGATACAAACGCTGTTATTGTTACTCACCCTATTAAACCAACTTTAAATGGTAAAGATTTATCTGCATTTAAAGATAAAGGTGGAAAACAAATATTTACTGAGTTTGCTAATGTTGCAAAAACTGATGGTGAAGGATTTGTTGATTATGTATGGCCTAAACCAGGTTTTGAAACTCCACAACCAAAAGTTTCTTATGTTAAATTATTCAAACCATTTAACTGGGTAATTGGTACTGGTGCTTATGTTTCTGATGTTTCTGCTGATATTAAAAAAGAAGCTTTAACTGCTATCTCTAATATGAGATATGGTAAAGAAGGATACTACTGGGTTCAAGATTCTAAACCTACTATGGTTATGCACCCAATTAAACCTTCATTAGATGGTAAAAACTTAGCGGCTGTTAAAGATAAAGCTGGTAAAAACTTATTCGTTGAAATGAGTAAAGTTGCTAATGCTGATAAAGAAGGTGGACTTGTAACTTATATGTGGCCTAAACCAGGTTTTGATGCTCCACAAAAGAAATTCTCTTATGTTGCTAGATTTGCTGCTTGGGATTGGATTGTAGGTACTGGTGAATATGTTGATAATATTGAAGCTGAAATTGCTACAATGGAAAAATTAACAGAAGAAAAAATTTCAGAAGTTATTACTTCTACACTTATTTTCACTGCTATTGCAATTGCTATTGCAATTATTATTTATAACTTCATGATTAATGGAACTATAATTAGACCATTAGAAAACTTAAATAATGCTATTAAAGATATGATATCTAATTCAGATAGTAATAATAAAATCTCTAAAAATGCTGATGATGAAATTGGTGATATTATTGATAACTTTAATGCTTATGTTGGAAAACTTGAAGATGATGTTAAAAAAGATATTGCTGTAATTGAAGAAGTATCTGTTGCTTCAAGAGAAATTGCAGAAGGTAACTTTGACGTAACTATCTCATTAAGTTCTAATACTCCAAATGTTCAAGCACTTGTTGTTAACTTTAAAGATATGGTTGAAGAATTAAAACACAAAGTTGATGTTATATTAACTACTTTAGATTCTTACAAAAGTAAAAACTATACTTCAAGAATTGAAATTGATGCTAAAGGTGAATTAAAAACTTTAATTGCTGGTGTTAATATGTTAGGTGAAGAAACTTCACACTTTATGTCTGAGAATGATAGAAATAGTAAAATCTTAAATGAAACTTCTGCTGGATTATCTGCTATGATGTCTGAGTTAGCTATCAACTCTAATTCACAAGCTACTGAGTTAGAAGAAGTATCTGCTGCTATTGAAGAAATCTTAGGAAACATTAGAAACTCTTCTGAAAAAGTTTTAGTTATGAAAAACACTGCTGTTGATATGACTAAATTAACTAATGAGGGTTCTGTTAAAATTGGTGAAATGAATACTATTATTAATCAAATTTCTACTTCACAAGATAACATTGCAAAAGCAATTGAACAAATTGATCAAATTGCATTCCAAACTAATATCTTATCATTAAATGCTGCTGTTGAAGCTGCTACTGCTGGTGAGCATGGTAAAGGATTTGCGGTTGTTGCACAAGAAGTTAGAAATCTAGCTGCTAGATCAACAGAAGCTGCTGAAGAAATCAAAAACTTAGTTTCTACTGGTGGAACTTTAATTTCTCAATCTAATGTAATTAGTAAAGATGTTAATGAGTCATTCCAAAACTTAGTTGAAAGAATTAATGAAACTTCTAATAATATTGAAGATGTAACTAATATGACTGAAGAGCAATCAAATGCAATGCAATCAATTAATACTTCAATGCAAAAATTAGACCAAAATACTCAAACTAATGCTGTTAAAGCTAACGAAGTTAGTGATAAAGCTGAAACTATTAAAGAAATATCTTCTTCTATTGAAGATGCTCTTGAGGGTGTTGAGTACGATAAATAATTATTATTTATCAATTATTAAAAAACCATATCCTTTGAAAAAAGGGTGTGGTTTTTTTTTGTTTTAAAATTATCAAAACTATATTATATATAATTTTTTTTTTCTCAAATATAATAACATTAAAAGAGTTATTTTTATGTTAAAGAAAATATTTATTATTTTATTATCTTTTAATCTAATATTTGGACAAAACTTAAATACACCTATTAAAAAACAAAAAGATATATTTACAAATATTTTTGATGATAAAATCTTAAAAATTATAGATTTAGATAACTTAAAACTTATCAAAACAATAAAAAACAAAGATAAAATTACTTACTTTACAAATGAAGGTTATATTAATAAAAATATTTTTTCTAACCTTTCAAAAAAACATAAAAAATACCTTTCCCTTTCAAAAAATAATCACATAATTAAATTAATTAATATTAATAAATTAAAAAGTATTAAACAATTTATTAAAAATAAACAAAATTGGCATTTAACAAATGTTGGTTATATTAGAAATGATGTTTTCAAATATATATCTACTTATATTGAAACAATTTCTTCTAATACTAATTATTTAAGTTATGGTGGTGGTCTTGCTGGTCTTGGTTTATTAATTGGTGGTCTTGCCAGTGGTAGTGGTAGTAGTAGTAGTTCTCCTAAGAAAATAAATACATACTTATCATTATATGGTTCTTCAATGGTAAATGAAGGCAGTAATATTACATATACTGTTACTATTAGTAATCCTCCTACTTCTGATTTAATCATAAATCTAACTAATGGAGAAACAATTACTATTCCTGCTGGGTCAACAAATAATAGTATTTTAGTTAATATACCTAATAACATTTATATTAATAACAATCTAAATATTACTAATAGTATTTTAAATATTATTGGAGGTAGTGAATTTTCAAATCTTATTATAGATTATTCAAATATTACAACAACAATAGTAAATAACACCACTACCACTAATTTATCACTTGAAGCAACTCCAAACATCAATGAAGGTAGTAATATTACTTATACTGCTACTATTAGTAATCCTCCTACTTCTGATTTGATTGTAAATCTAACCAATGGAGAAATAATAACTATTCTTGCTGGTTCTATAACTGGGAGTACAACAATTACAACAACAAATGATGTATATATTAATAATACTATATCAAATAGTATTTTAAATATTGTTGGGGGTAGTGAGTTTGAAAATTTATATATTGATACATCTATTATTAATACTACTATAAATGATGATATAGATTTAACAACTATTACTATTGAAGCACCTACTTCTATTATTACTGAAAGTAATATTACATATACTGCAATTGTAAGTAATCCTCCAAGAAATAGTGATTTAGTTATTACATTATCTAATGGAGAGACCATAACTATCCCTGTTGGTTCTACAAATGGTACTTTGGATTCTATTTCTGATTTTGTTACTGAAAATACAATAGAGACAATAACAATAGCTTATGCAAGTGGTGGAAATTTCGAGGCTTTAGACACTACTCATTCTTTTGATTTAGAAATTATTCTAACACCAACAAATAACAATAATCCTGATTATACTATTGGAACACCTTCTACCAATGTAATTTTAATAAAAGACCAAGAGTATAATAGAAGTACATACCTTTCAGGTGTTAATGCAATATCTGCATATAAAGAAGGTTGGACTGGTAAAGGTGTTAATGTTGCTATTTTAGATACTGGTATTGATGTAGACCATGAAGATTTAGTTGATGGTATTACTGAAACATATGATGAAACAAATACAAGTGTACAAGATAGAAATGGACATGGTAGTAATGTTGCAAGTATAATTGGTGCTAGAAACAATGACATAGGATATTTAGGAGTTGCTTATGAATCAAATCTTATTTCTGTAAAAGTTTTAGATGACTCTGGAAGTGGAACATATAATTGGACTGCAAATGGTATTGTCACTGCAACAGATGCCAATGCAAAAATATCTAATCTTTCATTAGGTTCTACTGGGGCTACAATTAATGAAGTTAATACTTTACTTCCAAGTGTTAGATATGCATTACAAAATGATAACACTTTAATATTTGCTGCTGGAAATGATAGTTTATCTTGTAAAGTATTAAACAATGGTATTAATGATTGTGGTTTCCCAGCAACTTTACCTCTTATTGAAGGTTCTTCTGATTTAGTAGATGGAACATATGATGGGGCATTTGTAGTTGTTGGTGCTGTTGAAAATGACACTTTAAATATTTCTGATTTTTCTAATAGAGCTGGTGATACAAAAGAATGGTTTATTGTTGCTCCTGGTGGTGGTGGTGGTACTTATTCTGGTGGTGCTTTTCATGATGGAACTTATATAGGTTATGCAGGGACAAGTCAAGCTGCTCCTGTTGTTTCAGGGGCTTTTGCTTTAATGGCTCAAAAATACCCATACTTAACTGGTTCTCAAATAAGAGATATCTATTTTGCAACTGCAACTGATTTAGGAGTTACTGGGGTTGATGATGTTTATGGACATGGATTAATAAACATTGAAGATGCTATGGCACCAATTGGAGAAATAACTATACCACAAGGAGGATTTGTATATTCTCCAAATACAACATATACTTTAAATGGTTCTACTATGAATGTTAGTAGTGCATTTAATGTTCAAAATATTAGTTCTAAACTATCTTCTATTATTGGTATTGATGAATATAATAAAAATTATAATTTTGATATTAGTAATAATATTACTACAAATAAACCTTTTTCTTTTGAAGATTTCCAATTTATACCTTTTAATTCCAAATATTCAATAGGTATTAATGATAAACAACAATATGGATTAAGATTAAAAATAAATGATAATTTCTATTTAATTAATAGTTTTGACAATTCTTTCTTAGGAACAGAAGGTAAAGGTGCCTTAGAATTAAATAAAACTAAAACTATTTATTCTGAATTAAATTATTCTAATAATGAATTTAATATTGGTTTGTTATATGGTATTGGTAATGCAAAAGGAAGTGGTTTAATTCAAAACATTGATAAAGCACATGCAATTGGTGGTAAAATATCATATAAAATAAATAAAAATTTTAAACTTGGTTTAGAAGTTCCTTTAAGAGTTTTATCAGGTAAAATGCAATTAAACAAACCTACTTCTATTAGTTCTAATGGAAGTCTTAATTCAACAATTTCTAATATAAGTTTAAAACCAAATGGATTTGAACGTACTATATTTGGAGAATACAATATCCAGCTTTCAGAAGATCAACTTTTTAATGTTAATTTTGGATTTACACAAGATTTTAATAATTTTAATAACTCAAATGAAAGTAAAATATCATTTAAATATTCTAAAATATTTGATTTTTCTTTATAAAATTTATTTTTTTTTAAGTTTTTTTATGGTTTAATTTTGTATTATTTTGTAAAATCAGTAAGAAGGAAATAAATGGTTAAAATAAATAATATTACTATTAAAGATTATTTATCTTTTAAAAATGTAAAAATAAATCTTAAAGATGATGAATCTAATTTGGTTTTATTTACTGGTGCTTCTGGTGTTGGTAAAAGTATTCTTATGAATGCTATCTTATCTAATTTTGGTATCAAACCTCTTGAAGCAAGTGTTGTTGATATGTCTCTTAATAATCAAAGTCTCAATATTGAAGATTTTGAAATTTCAAAAGAAGAAGATATTTTTTTAAAAGGTATGAAAAATGTAAAAGCCAAATATCTTTTAAATGACTTAAACATATCTAAGAAAAAATTATCTGAAATAACTTCTCTTTTTGTTAAACATATTTCTTTAAAAAATGTTGATGAATTTGAAAATGAAAATGTACTTGATTTTATTGACACTTTATTATCTAAAAAAGATAAAAAATATTTAACTACAATCAATTTATACAAAAACAATTACAAAGAATTACAAAGACTCAGAAGTGAGTTAAATATTTTACTTAAAGAGCAAGATAAAGTTGAAGAATTAAAAGATTTCCTTAGTTTTGAAATAGATAAAATAAACAAAATTAAACCTGAAGAAGGTGAATATGAAGAATTACAAGATATTAAAAAGAAACTTTCTCAAAAAGATAGAATTGAAAAACAATTAAATGAAGCAAACTCAGTTATCTCCAATTTTTCCAATATATATCCTCTTTTAGAAACATTAGAAGTAGAACCTACTATTGTTGAAGAATGTCAAAATTATTTAGAAAACATTGTTATGGAAACACAAAATAATTTTAATCATTTAGAAGATATTGATATTGAGAATACATTAGATAGAATAACTGAGATTTCTAATATTTTGAAAAAATATGGTTCATTAGAAAATATGTATAAAACATTAGAAGAAAAAGAAAAAGAATTAGAAAAATATAATAATATTGAACTTGAAATTAAGCAAATGAAAAAAAAGATTTTAACTTTAAATGAAGAACTTATTGATTTAGCCTCTCAAATATCAAAAAAAAGAAATAAAATTGTTCCTGATATAATCAAAGGTGTTAATACTTATTTAGAACAATTATTTTTAAAAAACTTTGATTTAAAACTAGTTGAAACTGAAAATATTTATAACTTAGGTAAGGAACAAGTTGAAATATCTTTAAATAACACTAATTTAAATAAAATTTCTTCTGGTGAATTTAATAGATTAAGATTAGCATTTCTTTCTTTAAAATCTGATTTTGATTTAGCAGAAGGTGGAATTTTATTTTTAGATGAAATTGATGCTAATTTAAGTGGTAAAGAAAGTGAAGGTATTGCAAACCTTGTTAAAAAGATTTCATATGTATTTCAAGTATTTTCAATTTCACATCAACCACAATTAACTTCTATGGCTTCACAACATTTTTTAATTGAAAAAAATAATGATGTTTCTACTGTTAGAGAATTAAATTCTAATGAAGAAAGAATTAATGAAATTGCTAGAATGATTAGTGGAAAGAATATTACAGAAGAAGCAATTCTATTTGCTTCTAAATTAATTAAAAATTAAGAGATTAGGATAAACCTAATTTCTTAATATAAAGTCTCTTGGATTATTGATTATTATTGTGATGATTTACAATTGTTTCATAAGTTAATGATAATATTTTTTGGGCTTCTTTATTTTCTATTGAAGTATTTATATTAAAACCTTGAATTTCTTCTGGTTTACCTATATTTTTAAAGTTTGTTCCAAATAATACTTCTAATGATGATCTTATTACTTTAACATATATATCTCTTAGTGTACTATTAAATGTTCCTATTACAAAATCATTTTTTGTTACATCTATTATATTGTAATATTCTTCTAAAATTTCATTAGTTGGATCTATTTTATTTTTGATTTTTCTTTTATTTGTAATAATAAACAAACATTTGTTTATATCTATTTGTATCTGTTCTTTTAACAATTCTTTATCTTCTTGTGATAACCTCTCTTTAAAATATTGTTCATTGATATATTTATTTTCTTTTAACTTAAATATTATTCCTCCCTGATTTATTTCTATTAAATTAGGAATATCCAATACATTTGTTATTATTTCTACTTGTTTTTTTACTATTTCTTCCATTTCCTCTATATTTCTATAAGAATACCATTTAATAAGGAAATCTATAAGTACTTCATAAGTTATTTTCATTTTAAAAACCTTTTATATTAAATATAATGTTTTTTTGAAGTTTTACATGATGATTTTAGTTTTTTTGAAGTTTTTTTGAAGTTATTAGATAAGTTGTCTCAAAAGACAACTTTTTTTGTTTTATTTTGTTAATTTATAAACAAATGTTTTTCCTACTTTTTCCCTCTCTACTCCATACACTTTTAATCTATCTGCTAATTTTGAATTAAAATCTTTTGATAAGTCTGTAATCATTCTATTTTTGATGATTTCTGGATAATTTTCTGATACAACATTAGTATAGATTTTTTCTATAATTTCTCTGGCCATTAAATTGTTTTTTTCTTTTAATACCTTCATTGTAATTTCTGCTAATGTTGTTTTATTTCTCTTAATTCCTCTTCTTAAATCTGTTGGAATCATTTTATTTAGAGTTTTCATTTTTTTTCCTTATTTATTTTATATATAGAGATTATATATAAAATAAACTTAAAAAAAGATTAATGTTTTTGATAAAATCAAGTAAAATTATAAATTTTTTAATATTCTTTGTTTTTTAGCTTTTTCTTCTATTATTTTAATAATAAAATCAGAAGATATCTTTGCACTTTTTTCTAAAAATTCTTTAAAATTCACATTTGCTTCTTCATCTGCTGTATCACTTATTGTTCTTATTATTAAAAATGGGGTAGAATAAAAATTACAAGTTGCTGCAACACTAGCGCCTTCCATTTCTATTGCTTCTGCATTAAAAGTGTCTATAACAAAATCTTTTTTTTCTTTATTTGCAATGAATTGGTCTCCTGTTGCTATTATTCCTTTACTTACTTTTATTTCATTTTTATTTGCAACTTCAGTTGCTAGGATTTTTAATTCTTTTGTACATTTTGTAAATATTTCCAAACCTGGTACATAACCTGGTTTATGTCCAAATGCTGTTATATCTAAATCATGTTGACATAAACTTTCTGCAATAATAATATCTCCAATTTTTAATCCTTTTTTTAAACCTCCTGCTACTCCTGTAAATAGTAACATGTCACATTCAAAATGATTAATTAATGTTGTAGCAACTATTGTTGAAAATACTTTCCCTATTCCACTATTTGTTATTACTAATTCTATATTTTCATCATATTTAACTAAAAAATATTCTTTCTTTCCATTTGTTTCTTTTCTTATTCTATCTTGAAAATATTCTCTAAGATATAATACTTCTTCTTCCATTGCACCCATTATTGCTATTCTCATTAAAACTCCTATAATTTTTATTTATTATAAAGTTTTTTTAGATTTTTAATTATTGCACTTAATATTAGTAAAAAAAAAGGGTGTAGTTTTCACCACACCCTTTCAATCTAAATATTTAGTTTAGTTTAAATTATTTTGCTACTGCTGCTTTTAATTTAGAACCAACTTTGAACTTAGCTACTGTTGTTGCAGGTACTTCTACTTTTCTATCTGTACCTGGAACTTGTGCTACTCTTGGAGCTCTTGCAGAAGTTGAGAATGTACCAAAACCAATTAATGAAATATCATTTCCATTTTTTAACTCTTCTGTAATTGTTTCTAATAATCCTTCTACAACTTTTTCTACTTCAACTTTTTTCATTTCAGTTTTTACTGAAATTGCATTGATTAACTCTTTTTTGTTCATGTTTTTTCCTTTAATTATTTTTATTTCTTCTTTAACAATAAACTTTTTGTTTAGTTTTATCATTAAGTGTCCTAATTTTAACATTTTTTTTTGATTTTGTTTTTGTTTTTGGGAAAAATTTGTTTTTTCTTTATATTATTTTGGATTTTTCTAATAATTTTTCAAAATTATTTAAAATAAAATTAATTATGGTATCATATAAATTAAAAAGGAGATATAATATGGTAAATTTTTTAAGTACTAAAACTAAATATATTGCTAATTATAATGTTTTTGATTTAAATTTAACTTCTGACATATTAAATACTTTTACTAGAAATAATAATCACAAAGGTTCTTTATTAGTAAGTGATATGGATAAAGAAAGACTTTTTAATGCTATTAATAACTTAACACCTATCATTAATAAAGGTGAAATATATTTAGTTAATTATTTTGAAACTAATAAAGATTTTTCTAAAATTATTTATGTTGAATTAATTGATACTGAAGGTAATTTAATTAAATTAAATAAAATTAAAGAAGATTTATTTACTGAATACAAAGAAAAAGAATTACAATAATGAAATGTCCATTTTCTTATTTGACAAAAATTAACTTAAAAGTTTTTATTGTAATCTTAATTATTGGTGGTTTTACATTTTCTTATAAAAGTATATTAGGCTAATTATGAATATATTATCTTTATTTGATGGAATGTCTTGTGGTCAAATTGCTTTAAATAGATTAGGTCTAAAAATTGATAATTATTTTTCTTCTGAAATTGAAAAATCACCTCAAAATGTAACTAGATATAATTTTCCAAATACTAATTTTCTAGGGGATGTTAGACTAGTAGACGTTTCTACCTTACCTAAAATTGATTTATTAATTGGTGGTAGTCCTTGTCAATCTTTTTCTTTTGCTGGTAAGAGATTAGGAATGAGTACAAAATCAAAAGAAGAAATATATTCCTTAGATAGATATTTAGAATTAAAAAATGAAGGCTTTGAATTTGAAGGTCAATCTTATCTTTTTTGGGAATATATGAGAATCTTAATAGATTTAAGAAAAATCAATCCAAATATTAAATTTTTGTTAGAAAATGTAATTATGACTAAAAAGTGGGAAAAAGTTTTAAGTTCTGCTATTGGTGTACCTTCTTTTGAAATAAACTCTAATTTAGTTTCTGCTCAAAATAGACGAAGATTATATTGGACTAATATTTCAAATAATTTAAAACAACCTAAGAATAAAAATATTTTTTTAGAAGATATTTTGGAAAATCTTTCTTTTCCAAACAAAGCAACTATTTTAGGAAGAAGACTTGGTGAGGATGGGAAAAGAAAAGATAATGATAAATCTATTCCTATTACACAATGTTTAGAAGTTAGAGATACAAACAGACATAAATCTAATTGTTTAACAACTGTTTCAAAAGATAATGTATTGACAACTTTACCTATTGGAAGACATCCTGGTGTATATACAAACAAATTACCTTATAGAAATTATACTTGTGTTGAATGTGAAAGATTACAAACTGTAATTGATAATTATACACAATTTGGAATTGACATCAATGGTAAAAAAGTTGTTATAAGTGATAGTGCTAGAAGAAAAATGTTGGGAAATGGATGGACAGTTGAGGTTATTGTCCATATTTTATCTTATTTTAAAAATGTTTAAGAGAAAATATTAAGAAAAATATTTTCCTAAAACTCCAAATAAATCTACAAAATCAAATGGTTTTTGTAATATATGATTAAAAACATTTTCATTATATTTTGGAAAATTATCTTTTAAATATTGTTCTGAATGACTTGTTCTTGCTATTATTATTATATTTGGATTTATTTCTTTTATTTTTAATGCCATTTCTATTCCATCCATTTCTTCCATTGTAACATCTGTTAATATTAATTCTATATCTTGGTTTTTTTCAAAAATTTCCAATCCTATTTTTCCATCTAATGCTATAAAGACATTATTACAAAAAACTTCCAATGATTCACGATTTACTTCACATAAATATTCATCATCTTCTACATAAAGTATTTTTTTATTTTCAAAAATATTTTTTAGATTTTTTATATCCATCATTTTCAATTTTCCTTTTCTTTTTATTATATTTTAATAAATAACTTTTTTATTTAATTTTTTCTATTTTATTTAATTTTTTCTATTATCTTTATAATAAATTAAAAAAAAGAAGAGTCTATGGAGTTAAGAAAAAAACTAGTTAATTTAATTATCTTACCTATATTTATTATTTTTATCTTTCTTTCTATTTTAGGGAAAAACTTCTTTCAAAATTATAATAATTTATTAATATCTGATAAGAATTTTTCACAAATGAATTATTTTCAATATTATTTAAAAAATTATTTTAATTCAAAAAACATTATCATAGATATTAGAAATGGAAGTATTGAAGATAAAAATAAGATTTTTCAAACTCTTCCTCCTTCTTTTATTAAAAAAGAAATATTCAAAATAAAAGAACTTTTATTAGATGATAACTTCTCTGACAAAGCTCTTTATTTGAAACTTTCAAACATTTCTAATAAATTAATAAACAATTTAAAATTTTCAATCAATTATAGTGATAATCAACACCTTAATACTAATTTTAAATTATATTTTAATAATCTTTATATATTACACAATTTTAGTAATATACAATATATATTAAAACATAAAAAATATAGTGACGACAATTCATTAGATTTTTATTTTCTAAATTCAATTTTTAATTTAAAAAATTTAACACATCTTGAAAAAAAGTTTCATTATAAAAATAATATTGATTTAGATTTTTACTTACAAGAGTATAAAAATATATTTGAAAAAAAGATTGATTATAAAAATTTCAATGAAATAAATGAAGAAATATTTAAATTAATTATTAATGAAAACATAGAATTATATAATAATATTAAGAAATATTTAAAAAATGAAATACATAATGTTGAATTAATAGGTTTTATATTCTTTTTTATTACTGTTATTTTTCTTATTTTGAGTTTAAATCTTTACAATTACATTAGTAATAAAATTGTAATTGATACAGAAATTTCTGAACAAAGAAAAGATATTATTAATTCTGAAATTATATATGTTGAAACTGATTTAAATGGTATCATAACATATGTTTCTGAATACTTTTGTAAAATTAGTGGTTATGATTTTAACAACTTGATAGGTAAAAATTATAAAGAATTAATACATCCTAGTACTAAAAATTTTTTATATATAAAAATATGGAATACCATTTCAAAAGGTAAAAAATGGACTGGTATTTTAAAACAACTCAAAAATAATAACAGTTCTTTTTATTTAAAAACAACCATTTTCCCTATCTTTAAGAATAAAATACATATTGGTTATGGTTCTTCTAGTGAAGATATTACTCAAATTATTATCAATGATAATAAATCTTCTAATATATATGCTAGTTTGAATACTATTGTTATTACAACAGATGGTGAAAATCTAAAAGAAGTGAATAATAAATTCTTTGATTATTTTAATTATAATAGTTTAGAAGACTTTAAAAAAGAACATAAGTGTATATGTGAACTATTTATTTCAGAAGATAATAAGAACTATTTAACTGAAACTTACAAAGGTTTAAGATGGAGTGAATATCTTTTAAAAAATAAAAATAAAGAAGAACTTTTAAAAGTATGTATGATTGACAAATATCAAAACAAAAGAGTATTCAGAGTGAAACTTATAAATAATATTGAAAATATTACTGATTACATTGTATTATTTAATGATATAACTAAAATTGAAAATCAATCTGATTTATTATTACAACAAGCAAAATTTTCTACTATGGGAGAAATGACTGCTATGATTGCTCATCAATGGAGGCAACCTCTTTCTTCATTAAACTCTTTATTCTTACCTATATTAATGAAAAAACAATTAGGAGAAAATATATCATATGAAGATATGGAAGACAAGGTAAAAAAACAAAATGAGGTAATAACATATTTAAGTGATACTATTGATGATTTCTTAAGTTTTACTAAAATAGATGATAATTTAGAAGAGCAAACAATTGAAGAAACTATAAATAAACCTTTTAGACTTATTGAAAACAGTTTAAAACATATAAAATTAGATTTCAAAGTTGATTATATAAATTGTGAAAAAAACAAAATCATTAAATTAAAACATACTAGATTTAATCAAGTACTTTTAAATTTATATAAAAATTCATTAGATGAATTTAATAAAAAACCTGAAATTACTTCACCACAATTAAAAATAGAAATAAGAGAAGAAGAAAAATACTTTGAATATTTAGTTTCTGATAATGCTGGTGGTATAAGTGAAGATATTATTGATAGAATTTTCTTACCTTATTTTTCTACAAAATCTAAAAATGGTACAGGTATCGGTCTCTATATGACTAAAATGATTATAGAAAATCACTTAAATGGTAAAATTAAAGTTTATAATAATGATAATAATGGATTATCTTTTTTAATTTTTATTGAAAAACAATAATTATTTAACTATAATTTATTAGATAATCTATATAAATCATAGAGGAGATTATTATTAAATATTTATTAATTTTTTTTACTTTAGCCTTTTCATTGTATGGAAAAAATGCTTCACATAAGACAAATTTCCAACCAATTGATTTATTTAAAAAAACAAAATGGAATAAAAAAAGATATAATTTCATTTTAGATAAAAAAAATTATAGCATAACCAAATTTTTTGGTAAATTTTACAATAAAGATTATAATCTTATGGATTTTAATAATGGTCTTGTTTTAAATGTAAAAAAAAGAACTAATTTAAAAATACCATTTAAACCACAAAATATATTTAAACTTAATAATTGGGAAGGTGACAATTTAATTATTGTAGGTAAAACAACAATGATTAAAATAGTTTCTGATAAAGTTTATAAATATAAAAACAAATACTCTATCAAAGGTAATACTAAGATTGTCATTGTAAATAAAAAAAATCAAAGATATATAAACCCTAAATCCTTTTTTAAAGTTATTTAATCTTCTTCTATTTCACTTTTAAAATTTAGTAAAAATATTATAGGTAAATCATATTTTTCTGTTATTTCTTCTATATTTTTATATAAATATATTTGTTCTATTAAGGTTCTTTTAAAATCTTCTACATTAACACCTAATCTTTCTGATTGTATTTCTAATTGAGTTCTTGTTTTTTTTAATAAAATTTTCATTTTTTATTTACCGTCTTTTTTATTAATTTTAAAATAAACTTCCAAAACTATCATCATCTTCTTCTTCATCTTCTGATTCCGATAATGCATTTATAATATTTTTATTTATTTTAAAATAAAATCCATTTTTTTCTTCTATGTAAGTTTTATCACCTAATATAATCACTGGTTCTTCTAATTCTTTTATTGTAAATTCTATTGTTTGTAATTGTTTTATAAAATCCTGATATTCCATTGAGGTTGAAATATATTCTCTTACAAACTTAATTAAATCATATTCTGAAAAGAAATATTCTAAGTGCATAGTATTATCAAAATCATAGTGTTGAACTATTTCATAATATTCCCCCAACATATAAACCAAATTAGATATCTGATTTTCTATTGCTGATTTATCCAACACTTCATTTGTTGCCTCTTCAACATCTATGTTAAAACTATCATATCTTACATTTTCTTCACTTGATATTTGAATTGCTTTTTCACTAAACCATTTATTTAATATAGGTTCTACATCTCTTTTTATTAGTGTATATATATCTTGTACTTCTTTTTTTGATAAAGCTAAATCCATACATATTTCTTCTAATAGTGTTTTACTTAATGAAAATTGTTTTTTTAATGAACCTAAAAACACTTCTTTATCTGATAAAACATTTCCTGGAAATTTTTTCAATCCATTTAACTCAAAATCAACTTCATAATTTTGGTTTTTTTTCATTTCTTCAAATACATATTTTAATATTTGTTTTTTTTCATTTACACTTGATTCTAAAAACTTATCATTCATATTCATATTCATTTATGAACCTTTTTTTTCTTATATTATAAATATTTTTTCTTTTCTATTTTAAACTTTATTATTTTTTTTTTTAAAACACCTTTTTTTTAAGAAAAAAAGTCTTTATTCTATCTTTTTTTGTATAATAAATATAAAAATTAAAAAAGGTTAAGATTTGTTATTCAATAATCAAGAAACTATAACTGTTTACAAACTCATTTTTATTGCTATTGTTGCTACATTAATGGGGATATTTTTATATTTTGGAAAAAATATATTATTAAGTGAAATAAATCAATTAAATTATTCAAAAGTTGAAATTAATGATAATAATATTAATTTAGAATTTAAATATTTAAAACAAAGAGTTGAAAAAACATTAGACATTATTAAAACACAAGAAAGTTTATTATCTAATTTCCTAACAATAAAAGATGAAAAAAAATATATTAATAATAAATATCAAGAAATTGACAAAGGTAATAATAAAAACATTATTACTAAATCTAAAATGATTGACTTAAAAACTAAAATAGAAACTATAAATAATAGTTTTGATAAATATATAATGTTAATTCTTGATAAAATACTAAATTATTTTGTGTATATTTTAGTTGTTTTAATTATTTATAAATTAGTTGTTATGTTAAATATTATTAAAAATAAGAAAAACACTGAAGGTGAAGAGGAAGTAAATGGAGGAGAACATGAATATCAATATCAAATACAAAGATATAAAAATATTTTCATTTGGTTTTTAGTTATTACTTCTTCTTTATTATTCCTTGTTGATAATAGTACATACATTTTTACTACTCTTTCTATTTTTACTGTTGTTTTAGCTCTTGGTGTAAGAGATCTTCTTTCTGATATTATTGTTGGTACATTAATCTCTTTCAAAATATCTTTGATTAGACAAGGTGATACTATTCAATTAAGTACTAGTAATAATAGTGGACTTAGAATGTATAACATTAAAAAAGTTGGTATGTTGAAATCTCTTCTTTTTAATCAAGAAACAAGTGAAATGTATACTATTAGGAATAGTTCTTTAATTCATAAAAATATTATTATTATGCCTTTAACTTATATGCACCAAATTAGTGTTACTTTTAAAATACCTATGGATATGGATTTAGATTTATTAGAATCAAAAGTAAATGATATGATGCAAAACAAACTAAAAGAAGAAAAATATAAAACAAATATTAAAAAGATTAGAAAAGAATATCCTTCTACAAAATCTCATTTTAATGCTTTCCCAAAAATTAAACCTAGTATTATTTATGATTACTATAATCCTAACATGGGGGTTTTAGATTTTAATGTTAACTTCAATGTTTATTGTGAAGGTTCTTCTCTTTCTGTTAAAAATGATTTTTCAAAAGAAATCTCTAAGATTTTAATTGAATTAAGACCTGAAATATCAAATATCTCTGATGTTATTGTGTCAATGAGATAATATGAAAAATATAATTAAATTTGTTTATTTTATTTTTATAGGATTATCTTTCTTAATTATTAAAGATATTAAAATTGATGCAAGTCCAGATACTCTTTTATTAAAGAATGATCCTAATTATATTTATTCAAAAGAAATTGATAATAGATATAACCAAGAACCTATTATGTTTTTCTCTATATCTACAAATGGTAGTTTTTTAAAAAAAGATAATTTATCTAAAGTTGATATTTTAACTAAAAAATTAGAATCTATTCCAAATATTGAAAAAGTTATCTCTTTAACTAATATACCTATTTTAGAAGCTTCTTCAAAATCTATTTTAGAAATTAAAAATCCTGATAATTTATTAAGTAAAAACATTGACTTTAAAAAAGCAAAAGAAGAATTATTAAATAATAATATATATATTGATAATATCATCAATAAAGATTTCTCTTCTATCAATTTTATTATCACTGTTAACAATAATGTTAAAGAAACTATTTATCAAATAAGAGAACTTATTAAAGTAGAAAAAAATAATTGGAAAGAAGTTCAATTTGGTGGTTTACAAGTAATTAAAGAAGATATTATACATTATGTAAAAAATGATCTTCTTTATTTAGGTGGCTTTTCTTTATTATTTTTCTTAATTTTTATATGGTATGTTTTTAAAAATAAAGATTATATTTTATATATTGTTATTAACCTTATTTCTATTGTTTCTTTTTCTACTCTTTCAATTGTACTTTTAGATTATAAGATTAGTGTTGTATCTTCTAATTTTATTGCTATTTTAATGATTTTATCTCTTTCTTTATCTATACACTTGATAATTAGATATAATGAAAATTATAATTTAGAAAAAAATAGAGTTATAAATACTATTAAAGATTTATTCAAACCTTCATTATTAGTTGTTTTAACAACTATGATTGGTTTTATATCTTTAACTTTCTCTAACATTAAACCTATTATTGATTTTGGTCAGATGATGGTAATTAGTTTATTTATTTCTTTATTTTTATCTTTTTTTAATTTTATTTTATTTATGAAAAACAAAAGTTCTAAAAAAATAATTTTTACTAGTTTTATTCCAAAAAAACTTTTTATTTTCCAAGAGAAAAAAACAAAAACACTTCTTTTATTAGTTGTTTTATCTATTTTTATTTCAATAATTGGTATCTATAAAATAAGTGTAGAAAATAGTTTTGTTAATTATTTTAAACAAAATAGTGAAATCTTCAAATCTTTAACTTTTTTGGATAAAAACTTTGGTGGAACCACTTCATTAGATATTATTGTTAAATTAAAAGATATTAAACCCAACATATTAGTTGAAGATAAAAATAATACTGAAAATATTGAAGATGATTTTTTAAATTTTAATTCTGATATTGATTCATTTGAAGAGGAATTCAATGATACCAAACCTTCTTATTTTAATTTGGAATTTTCACAAATATCTATTTTAGATGGAATTCAAAAAATATTAAATGACAATACATATATTGGAAAAGTTCAATCTTTACCTATGGTTTTTGACATGGTTAGATATTATAAAAAAAATGATTTAATTACACCTTATGAATTAGATATTTTAGTTGATAAAGTAAGTGAAGATATTAAAGAAACACTTGTGTATCCTTATTTCAATAAAGATAAAAATGAATTTAGATTTTTAATTAGAATATATGATTCTAATAATGAATTAAAAAGAAACATTTTTTTAAAAAATATTGAAAATGAAATTATTGAAAAATATGGTAAAGATTTAGAATATGTTAATATAACTGGTACTATGGTTTTATATAATAATTTATTACAATCTTTAATTGATGCACAAATAAATAGTTTTCTATTTGTACTTATTTGTATGTTCTTTTTATTTTTAATCATGTTAAAAACTTTAAAACAAACATTAATTCTAATTTTTGTTAATAGTATTAGTGTTCTTTTTATTTTAGGTATTATAGGTTTAACTGGAACAAGTTTAGATTTAATGACTATAACTATAATATCTATTGCACTTGGTATTAGTGTTGATGATTCTATACATTATGTTTTTAGATTTAATAAAGAAAAGAAACATAAATCATATAATACTCAAAAAAATATTGGTATTGCAATGCTTTTAACTACATTAGTAGTTATTATTGGATTTAGTGTAATGATTATGAGTGATTTTATACCTAATATATATTTTGGTATATTAATTTCTATTAGTATGCTTATTGCTCTGTTACTTAATTTAACTTTACTTCCAAAACTTTTAGAAATAAATTATAAAGAATCTTTAAAAAATTAAAAAAAAAGGAATGGTGATACAACCATTCCTTTTATATTTATATATGTTTTTATGATTTATTTATTTAATAAATATTTAGCAATTTTCTTATTATATCTATCTAAAACTGACAACAAAACATCATCATTTATATGTTCTTCCTTAATAAAATCTTCTAACATTCTTTTTAATTCTAATTCTTGAGAACTTGTATGAATTGTTTGTCCATTTTTTGTTTCACTTCCAGAAGATATTATTCTATTAAAACTTTCTACTAATTTTTGAACATCAAATGGTTTGGTAAATATATCTGCAAATTTCAATGAAGCATATTGTTGGATATAAGAAGGTTCATATGCACTTATAATTACTATTGGTATATTTTGATTTTTATCTAATAACCCTAACCCAGTTCTTAATTCTTTTATTACATCTAAACCACTTTTTATTGGCATATTAATATCACTTGTCATAATGTCTATATCTTCTTTTTTTAATATTTCCAACGCTTCTTCTCCATTATTTGCTATAAATAGATTTAAACTATCTCCACCAAAATGTTTTTTAATGATTTTTGTAATTACTTTTTGTAATGTTGCATGATCCTCAGCAATTAACACATTCATTTTTTACCTTCCTATTTTTTTATATATTATAAATATTTTTTATTTCTTTTGGAAATATTTATTTTTTTTAGAGTTAAATTAATTATTTCTTTTTCTTTTATAATATATATTAAAAAAGGCATATATTTTGGAAAATGAAAATAATAAAACAATTTTATCTGTTTTTAAAAATTATTTATGTGCTCCTAATAGAGGAAGATATGTAATCAGTACCCTTGGATTAGCCATTGCTTCAACAAGTTTATTAGATTTTAATTTACAAGATAAACCTAATAGTTTTGTTGAAAATTTGGAAGTTCAAACAATGAAAATGGTAAAAGGTGATCCATCAAAATTATTAGATATATTAGAAAATAATGGAGTAAAAATTAATAATTATAAGAATGGTGAAAGTATAATTAAACTTTTAATAGAAGATATATCTATGATTAATGGTATTGATTATTCAAATAAATCAAAAGATTTACAATATGGTTTTTTAAAATTTATTGAAGATGATAATCATGATGTTTTTATAGATTATAAAATTAGTGAAAATGTAAAACAAATTATTTTAGATTCATTTGAAAAAAGTGATTTAGATGCTAATCTTTTAAAAACTTATATTGAGAAAGGTGAAACTCAAATTATTGACAACCTTATTGATAAATTAGAAGAATTAACTGAACTTTTAAAAAATGATTTAAATTCATTTTTAGATAATCCTTTTGCAAGTGATAATCCAAATGGTGGTCCTAGGTATGCAAATAACATTAATCTTATAGGTGATTTAGCAAACAAAACTATATCTTATGTAGAAACTATTAATAAAACTATTAGTAAAACAGATATACATTCTTCGTTCATTAATAGTTTTGATAATCTTATTGTATCTTTATCAAAAATAAGTGAAACTGTTGCTAATAAAGACACAATAAATAACAGTCTTCCTTCTCAAGATTATTTAAATGATTTTAGATAATAATAATTTTTAAGATATTTTTAAGTTTTTTTTAATATAATTAGGCTGTGAACTCTATATTTTTGTTATTTTTAAATATAGATAGAATGATTATATATAAGGAAAAACTAAATGTCGAAAAGTATTATACTAACTGAAAAACCAAGTCTTGGTAAAAAAGTTGCAGCAGCTTTGGGTATCACCAAAAGAAATAAAAATGGAAATTTTGAACAAGACAATATTATTATTGTATCTCTTGTGGGACATATTATTGAAGCTAAATATCCGAAAAGAAGTTGGAATGTTAATAACCTTCCTTTGAAATTTGACAATATTAAAATGGTTCCAAGTGCTGGAAAAAAAGATATTGTTGAAAACATTAAAAAAGAGATTATGAGAAAAGATGTTACTGAAATCATTAACTGTGGGGATGCTGATCCAGAAGGTTCTTTACTTGTTTATGAATTATTAGAATATTATGATCTTGTTGAAAAAAATTCTAAGTTTAAACCAAAGTCAAATCATAAGTTTACTAGAATGTGGATTCTTGCAGAAGATAAGAAAACCATTAAAAATGCTTTTGACAATAGACATGAACAAGAAAAAGATATGGTTTTTGTTAACACTGCAAAATCAAGAGCAGAAGCAGATGTTGAAATTGGATTCAATTTCTCTCAATTATTTACTTTAAAAGTTGGTGAATATGGTAAAACTATGAATATTGGTAGAGTTATGACACCTACAATGGGAATTGTTAGAAAAAGAGAAATTGAAATTGAAAACTTTGTCCCAGAAGAATATTGGGGAGTTAAAGGTACTTTTAAAAAAGATAATATAGAATTAATTGCTGATGCTTTTGTTTTGAATGAGGAAGGTAAACAAACAACTGCTATAAAAAAAGAGCCTTATGATATTTTAAAACCTTTAATTAAAAAAGGTGAGGATTATTTAGTTGAAAATGTTTCTTCTAAATCTAATGCTAAAAAACCTGATTATTTACCAAATTTAAATGATATTCTAAAATCTTGTGGTAAATTATTTAAACTTTCTTCTAAAAAAATTACTGATATTATGCAAACTCTTTATGAAAATCAATTTTGTACATATCCTAGATCTGAATCAAAATTTTTACCTACTTCTATGGATTCTGATGTTAAAAAGATTTTAACACATTATGAAAATGTTTTTTCTAATAAATTAAATGGTGAAACTACAACTTTTAATGTTAAAAACAAAAGAGTATTTGATGATACTAAAGTTGAGTCTCACTTTGCTATCATACCTATGGTTAAAAATATAAATGATATCAATAATCTTGGACAAGATGAAAGAAATGTTTTTGATTACATTGTTGCTAAGTTTATGATGGTCTTTATGAGTGATTACAAATATGATTCTTCTGTTATTGTTCTTAAAAATGGTGAAGTTCATTTTAAAGCAACTGGACAAATTGAAAAATCAAAAGGTTTTAAAGCTTATGATTTTGTATCTAATAAAAATCAAAAAGGTGATGTTGTTTTACCTAATTTACAGAAAGGTGATGTTTTAAACTTAGATAATATTAAAACTAAAAAAGATGCTACAAAACCTCCTGCTGTTTTAACAGAACCTACCCTTTTAGAAATTATGGCTGATGTACATAAACTTTATAAAAAAGAAAAAGAAGAAGGTTTAGAAGAAGAGGAGGAAGTAGATTTAGAGTTTGATGGAAATTTCTCATTAGGTACTCCTGCTACAAGAGGTGGTATTTTAGAAAAATTATTTAAAGTAAAATTCTTAGAAAAAAAAGGACAAAAACTTTACACTTCTGATGTTGGTAAAGAATTATTAAATGTTGTTGGTGATGCAATTAGTATTGATACTACTGCTCAATTTGAAGAAAGAATGGCTTCTATTACAAATGGTAAATCTTTACCAGAAGATTTTATTTCTGAAATTAAGGATTATGTCGCTAAAATTATTGAGAAAGAAAAACCAAATGTCAAACAACAATCTACTTCTGAAAAAAAAGAGATTGATTTAAATTGTCCTTTATGTAATTCAAGATTAACTGAAAATCATAAAGGATTTAGATGTTCTTCTTGTGGTACTTTTGATTCTAAAAAGAAAAAGTTTTCTGGTTGTTCTTTTGGAGTTATGAAATTTCAAAAACCTCTTAACTATACTTTAACTATTGAAGACATGACAAAACTTTTAAATAATGAAAAAATTGAAGTTAATAAAAATTTTGTTTCATTAGATTTATCTTCTCCATTTTTTACTAAAATTGAATATTCTTCTAATGGTAATAGTTCTTCTTCACAAATTGCAGAAGGTATTAAATGTCCACATTGTTCTGGTGATATTATTCAAAGTCCTAAATTATTTAGATGTAAAAACACTGGTAAATGGGATGGTAAAAAGAAAAAATGGGATGGTAAATGTTCTTTTACTCAATTTAAATATATCAAACAACTTGGTAAAGAACTTGACATTGAAGATTTAGGAAAACTTATAAATGGTGAAACTATTGAAAACAATGGTAAATCATTCAAACTATAAAGGATAGATATGAAAAAACAACTAATTCTTTCTTCTTTTTTAACTTCTTCTATTCTATTATTTAGTGGTTGTTCTACAACTACTAATAATATTATTAATGATTTTCAACAAAAAATTAATCATATTTCTTTTAATAAAAAATTAAAGAAAAATAAAAATTTACCTATTCCTTTTGATTTAAAATATATTTCAAGTGAAACTTCTATTTCATTAGAATGGATGTTTGAAAACAAAGAACAAATAAATGGTTTTAATATTTATAGAGCAGAAGAAGGTAATAACAAATTATTATTAATTGATAGAATTAATAATAAACACACTACACATTTTGTGGATAATAATTTAAAACCAAATACAAAATATACATATATTATTACTAGTTATAATGACACTTATGAAAGTGACAATAGTCCTTTACTAAATGCTCAAACATATAACACTCTACCTCCCATTAATTATTTAAAAGCAAGTAATAATTTAGTTAACATGATTAAAATTGTTTGGAGACCTGATTTAAATCCTAATGTAAAAGGTTATATTATAGAAAAACAAGTAGATAAGAAATGGATTGATTTAGCTACAATTGAAAATAAATTAATTGTTGAATATTTTGACAAAAATTTAAAACATAATGAACTTGCAAAATATAGAATTAGTAAATTATCTATGGAGAATCAAAAATCGAAACCTTCTCCTATTATTATTGGTAGTACAAAACCTTTACCACATATTGTTGAAAATATTAGAACTACTTTTAATTTACCTAATAAAATATCTCTTTCTTGGACTAGTAATAGAGAAGAAGATATTGTTTTTTATAATTTATATAAAAAAAGTGATATCCCTCTAATAGGAAACTTAAAAAAAGAATTTATCACTAAAACTTCTGATACATATTATCATTTTCCTACTATAAAAGATGGTCAAAAAGAAACTTTTTATATAACTGCTGTTAACAAAGAGGGGTTAGAAAGTAATTTTCAACCAGAAGGTATTTTAGGTAAATCACTAGATAAACCTGGTAGTCCTTCTTTTATCTCTAAGACTATCCAAAATGGAAAAATTAATTTTTCTTGGAACAAAGGTGATAATAGAAATATTGGTTATATTATTAAAAAAGTAATAAACAATATTGAAAAAGAAATTATTTTAGATATAAACTTCTTTGAAGATAGTAATATTTCAAAAGGACAAACAATATCTTATACTATAATTGGTTTTGATGACAATGGTATACAAAGTTTACCTTCTGATAAAATTACATTTGAAGTTAAATAAAAATTAAAGATAATTTAGCTATAATATTGGATATTAAAAAAGGTAAACAGATGGAAAAAAGATTAATACAAAAAAATAAAAAAGCAAAATTTGATTACAATATCTTAGACACTTATGAAACAGGTATTAAATTGATAGGTAGTGAAGTTAAATCTATTAGAGAAACAAAAGTTAATCTTAAAGGTTCTTTTTGTAAGTTTTTTAAAGGTGAATTATTTTTATTTGATTGTCATATATCTAAATATTCACATCATAACAATTCTTTTAATGAGTTTGAAGAAAAAAGAAATAGAAAATTGCTTTTAAAAAAGAAAGAATTAATCAAATTAGAAGAAAAACTTAAACTTAATCAAGGTTTAACTATTGTTCCATTAGATATTTATTTTAATGAAAATAATATATGTAAATTAACTATTGGATTAGCCGAAGGTAAAAAATTACATGATAAAAGAGAAAGTCAAAAAGAAAAGGATATTAAAAAGAAATTAAATCAAAAAGATTATTCTTAATTTTTTTTGATTTTTAGACATAAAAAAAGGGAAGGTTTTAATTACCTTCCCTTTTTTTTATTGATCACTATTCTTTATACTTTATTAAAAAATATCTTCTTTATTATTTTCTTCTTTTGTATCTACTGTTGGAATATCATGTTTTACTTCTATTCCATATTGACCTTTAATAAATGCTACTTTTGTTAAATTTTCATTAATTTGTTTTGTGTTTTCTAAAAATACAATTCTTAAATATAATGAGTCTTCTTTTGCATTTATATCTTTTCTATCTTCTTTTGAGTATACTGTAAATAATGGTAATGTTAAATCTTGTACATATTTTTGTACTGTACCATCTTTTTTCTTATTTGGAAATGTTCTTCCAATTACAATATCTTCATTTGTTGAATAGTTTCTTGCAGTCACATCATAACCACCACCTTCTTCTTCTGATCTTTCTACTAAACCAATTTTCTTTTGAAAAAATCCTGCCTTAATTGTTGCAAAAAGTTTTCCTTCTTTTGTTTCTAATACATCTCCAAAATCTCTTTCATTACCAAAGTTTCTTTCTACTCTTGCTACTACTTTTTTTTCTGTTGTTTTTGCTTTTCCAGCCATATTTTTCCTTTTTTATTTTGAATTATTTTTTTTGTTAAAAGAAATATAACATCAATAAACTTAAATATCACTTAATTTCTTTTTCTTTTTTATTATTTTACATATTTTAGTATAATTTCTTTTTCTTTTTTTCTAAACTTTTTTTTCCTTTTTTTTATTATAATTAAATTATATTATATACAAAGGTAATAGATGCAACTAAACAATACTATTCACAATCTTTTTAAAAATGATATTTTAAAAATAAAAGATTTAAACAAAATACCAAAATTTAATAATTTCTCTATTGAAGATTTTGTAAATTATTTATCAAATGATACTATTGATAATTCTATAATAAAAGTTATTCAACAAAATATAATAAACTATGCTTCTTCCATAGTACTTGATTTAAACAATGAAAATTTAGATAATCAATATATTTTAAAACATATACAAAATATTGATTATGTTTTATCTTATTCTTCTTATATGTATTATAGTGGTAATGAAATCATAGAAAATAAACTCTTTGATGGGGAAAATGGACAACAAACTTTAATTAATTCTTATTTAAATGGTCATCCTTCTCCTGAAAAAAACTTTTTTAATTTTTATATTAATTTTGTTAACAAATATAACCCTGACATTTTACAAAATGAAAATGTTGAAACATATTCAAATATTGAACAAAGAATGAGTGAAGTTATCTTTAATCCTACTTCTTCATTAGAACTTACAAATATTAGTAATAAAACAAAAGAAAAAGAACTACCTTTAATTGTAAAAAAATGGATTGAAGAAAAAGGTTTTAGTCTTTCTTATTTTAAAAAAATATTTAATGAATTTCAAGAAAAACAAAAAGTTATTGGTGAAGAAGGTTCTACTATAATCAAATCCACTAATATGCAAGAAATAGAAGATAGTATTAATAAATTTATTCCTGCATATTATGGTCCTAAATTAGATGGTGCTAGTGGTTATATACATTATGTAAATGAAAATGGTTTATTTAATTTCAAAGGTTTTTATGGAAGAGGAGGAAAAAGTTCTTTAACTAATATTACATATAAAGCTCCCATGATTAAAAGTATTAAAAAGACATTTAATTATGATAATCACAATATTGAAGAATTAGAGATTAGAGGTGAAATTATTATTAAAAAAATAGGAACAACTTCTAATACTTTAAATGTTATTAATTCAGAATTAAAAACATATGGAATAAATACTGAATATACTAATTTAAGAAATGCTGCTGCTGGTATGATAAAAAATGAAGACATACCTCCTCAAATTTTAGAAAAATATCTTGATTTTATTCCATTTCATACATATGAAATTAAACAAGAAGAAGATAAAAAAAATGCACATAAAGTTGACAATGATATTGCTATTCAATCTTATAAAAAAAATAATATGGAAATAATTCCAAATATCAGAATAGAAGATACTGAAAAAGCTATGGCTTTATATAATCTTATGGACTGTATAAGTAATGATTTAGAACATGAACATTTAAAACCTATTTTAGGTAATGATATATACAATTCTTTATTATCTTACCCTTATGAATGTGATGGTGTAATTTTAACCTCTACAAGTACAACAGGTAAAGTAAATAAAAATAATGAATTAGAAGGTGTTGTTGCTTTAAAATTTTCACCCCCTACTGAAAAAACTATTATAAAAAACATTAAAATTGATATGAATAAATCAAATATTTCTTTTGTTGTTGAAATAGAACCTACTTATATAGGTGGTGTTACTGTTGAAAATGTTAGTGGTGCTGTTAAGGAAACAAAAGATATTAATACTTTCATTCAAACTTATAGAACTGGTCAAGAAATTGAAATTGCAAGAAGTGGTGGAGTAATTCCTAATTTACTTACTCCTATTGATAATGAAACTAATTCTATCTATGATCTTATTTTTAATAAATTGAAAGATATATCTAAATATATGAAAAAATTAAAATTAATAGATACTCATGAATTAGAAGATTTTTTGGATATCTTAGAAAATACTTTTAATTCAAATTATAATTCTACCTCTAAAACACATTGGATGAAAATAAAAATAGGTTGTATTCAAAATAATTTAATCAATACAAAAAAAGAACCTATTAAAAAATCTATAATTGATACTATGGTTTATCTTATTAAAGAAACTATTACTACAAAAGACAAAGATAAACAAAATAAAATAAAAGATTTTTTAAATGAATTAAAAAACAATATAAAAATTGAAGAGTTTTATTCAAAAAAAGAAGTTTTAGAAATAATTTCTTCTTGTCCTTCTTGTAATGAACCATTAATTACAAGTGATACTGGAAAACAATTAAGTTGTATAAATGATTCTTGTAATTCAAGAAGAGTTTCTAAATTAACAACTTATTTACTTGGTCTTCAGTCAAAAGGTAATAAAACTAATATTGATGATAAAAAAATGCAAGCAATACTTACTTTTATGAAAAAGAAAATATATAAAAAAGGTGAAACACAAACAAGTATTACTGATTATCTAAAACTATATGAAATAATGAACAACCCTACTATAAAAGAGGAAATATTAAAATATTCAGAAGAAACAAAAGATGAAGACAATGCTCTTGCTTTCAAAGAAAAAAGAACTGACAAATTTATACAAGATATTAAAAATACTATTGGAGTTTCAGAAAGTGTTTTTTTAGGTTCTTTAAATATTGAAGGTTTTGCAAAATCTAATGCTAAAAAATTATTATCAAAAAAATCATTAGAAGAATTATTAAATTTTGATTATTCTAATGAAATAAATAAAAATCAATTAAAAATAGACATTTCTAATATTAATGAATTTGGAGAAAAAACTGCTTCTCTTATTATTAATTTTATTGAAAAAAATCAAAGTGATTTGTTAAAATTATATCATATTGTAGAACCAAAGATAGAAGAAAAACCTAAAACCATTGAAGTAAGTAGAGAATTACAAATGACTGGAACAGGCTCTTTCTCTTGGGATTTCTTTAAAACCATTGATCCAAATGGGGTTTCTATTACAAAAGAAATACCTTATAAAGAGATATCTTTATCAAAAGGTGGAAAAGAAGAAATAAAACAAGTTTTAAAAAATGAACAATTAGTTGTTGATTTTCAAGGGGAAAAGATTAAACTTATTGGTGGGGGAAATCCTTCTGGTAAAACCAATATAGTAATTAGTGATACTATTAAAGAAGCTACTTCAAAAGCAAAAAATTTAAAATCTAAAATTATTTTAAGTGATACAAAATCTGAAAATGAAATTAAAGATTTTATTAATTTAGTAAAAAATGATTTTATTAATCAAGAAGGTGAAAAAGTTTGTATTATCACTACTTCTCAATTCTTTTTAGATATTTTTAAATGTAATTTTCAAGAACAAACAATAGAAAACAATAATTATTTATAATTTTCTATTGTTTTTAAACTATCTCCTTCTAGGGGATATGTTTTATATGGTTCATTATCTTTTATTAATACATAAAAATTAGGAAATGTCAAACCTGTTAATTTCATTATTTCTTCTTTATATTCATCTGAATTAATAAACAATACTTTTTCTGCTATAAATTCTCTTTCATTTTCTGCTTCTGAAAAATTTTTTAATGCCTTTTTAAAATCATCTGTCATTTTACTTGAAGAATAGCATACTAAATGAAAGTTTTGATACTCTTTATTAAAATCTGTTATTATTTTTTCTAATTTTGCTATTTTTTTTAAATCAATTGCCATTTTTTTCCTTTTTTATTCTTAATATATTATATTATTTTTTTATTTTTTTATTTTTTTTTATTTTACTAGATTTGGATATTTTTCTCTTGTTTGTCTTAATACATCTTCATAAATTAAATCTTGAATTTCTTTTGTTGCATTCCTAAAATCCCAACAACCATAAACATTACAAAATTTTTTTAAATATATATATCTAATTTCTTTTATCTTATATTTATTTTCTTCTTTTTTTGTTATTTCATCCATAAACCATATAAATTTATCATTTACTTTATTAATTTCTATTTCTGTCATAAAATCTATAACCTTATCAAAAAAATATATATAATCTTCTTGTTCTGACAATTCATATATTTCTTGAAATATTTTTTCTGGTTTTGAATAAATTATATTATCTATTATTTTAAAAAATATTTCAACTATCTCATTTATATCTTCTGCTCTTATTTTTTCTTTATACTTATTACATATAGAAGTTGTTGCAAAAAAAACATTTCTAAACTTTTTTTCACTATTCTCTTCTGTTTCCATAAAATGTTTAATATAAGACATACATTTTTTTGTTGAATATTTATCTGGTAATGTATTTTCAAATATTATTCTTTCAAATGAATTAGAAATACTCTCTACTTTTGGAATATATTTTCTATCTTTTAAATTCTTATTTATATAGTTTTTTGTTGAAGTTGGTAAATATTCTTTATATTTTTCTAAAAATGTTTTATTTTTTATAGATATATAATATCTTTTTTTAGGATTATATAAAAATACTATTTGTTTTAAATTAATATTTGTTTCATGTTCTTCTATATATATATATGTAGAACCAAATATAGTATATATTTCATCTTTTAAATAATACAAAAAGTTTTTATCTAATGAAAAATACATATATAGATATCTTTTCTCTATATTATATATAGATGATAATTCTTCTATATAATTAATAAAAATAGGTTTAAACTTATTTCTTAAATATTCCCTAAATTCATAATTATTGTTCTTTTTTAAAAAACTACTCTTATTTTTCTTATTTTTGTTTAAAAAGTTATCTAAACTTGTTCTTAATTTTTCATTATCTTTGATTTTTTTTAATTTTATTATCTCATAATCCCCATAAATAAGTTCTTTTTCCACTTTTTACCTTTTTATTTGATATTTTCAAAATTTTATCTTTTTTCTTTTATTTTTATTATAATAGAATAGTTCTTAAAACAAAATTAAGTAGTAAATTATGTGTTTTTTTAAAGGATTTTAAATTTCTTTTGTAGATTTTTAAAAAAAAGGACTTTTTTAAAAAATAATAATATATAATTTCCTTGTTGATTTATACTTTTCATTTAAATCAGCCACACTTAATAAATAAGCCTTTATGGTTTTTTATTAATTTGGCTTGGTTTTTATAAGAGTAAAAATACAATTTGTTTACAAGACAAAATCTAAGTTAACTTAGAAAATGACAAATGTCATACTTTTAAAATTTTAGGAGAAAAAAAAATATGAAAAAATACGGAAAATTAAGTTTAGTAGCTGCTGTAGCTGCAATGGGATTAACTGCTGCTAATGCTGCTGACGATATGGGATTAAACGTTCAAGCTGGTGTTAAATCACAATTCTTTGATAGAAAAGCAGAAGGTTCTTCTTCTGATTCTATTGCTGGTGTATCTGGATACTTAAAAGTTACTACTAAAGAGTATAAGGGTTTAACTGCTGGTGCAGAAGTTCAATTCAATACAATCATTTCTGATGCAGATACTACTGCATTCAATGGTGATATGAATGGTGAAGGTGCTATTCTTTCAGAAGGTTATTTACAATACACAACTGGAAACACTGGTATCAAAGTTGGTAGACAACACATTGCTACTCCAATTTTATCAAACTCTGGGTCAAGATTAGTAAAAGATTCTTTTGAAGGTGTTACTGTTGTAAATAAAGATATTAAAAACACTACTTTAGTTGCTGGTTATGTTTCAAAAGCTTCTACAAGAACTGATGGTGCTGGTGATATTGGACCATTTGAAGATATTTCAACTGATGGTGGTTATACATTAATGATGAAAACACAAGTTTCTCCTGCTTTAGCTTTAACAGCACAATATGTAACTGTTCAAGATGATGCTGGTGATAAAGATGTTTTATATGCACAAGCTGATTATAAAGTAAATGAAACTGTAAAAGTTGCTGGTCAAGTTTTATCTTCTGATAATAATGGTGTAAATGGTACATTAGTTGGTGTTAAAGCTGACGCTAAAATGGGTGCTATTAATTTAACAGCTGCTTATACTTCAACTGGTGATGAAAATGTTGTTAGAGGATTTGGTCATGGTGCAGTTCCTGCATTCGCTAAATTATCTGTAGGTTCTGGTATCCCTGCTTATGCTGCTGATACTAATGGATATATGGTAAAAGCTTCTACTAATGTTAGTGGTGTTAAAGTTGGTGCTGGTTTTGCTTCATATGATCATACTGTAACTAATTTAACTGAAACTGAAACTGAAATTTCTGCTTCTTACAAATTAACTGCAAATGCTTCATTAGCTGTTTCACACACTATGTTTGGTCAAGATTCAACAAAAGATCATGAAACAAGAGTTACTTTAGCTTATAAATTTTAATATTTATTAGTTAAAACTTTTGGAAAAGGTTAGGAGTAAAATCCTAACCTTTTTTTTTGTCTTTTAATATTTAGAATACAATCAATAAACTATCTAATCTTTTATCTTCTATTTGTTTTGCTTGACTTTCATTTAGAATTTCACTCTCTACCAATGAAGGAAAAGGACTATCTCCTAAACAATCAATAACATTGTATCCTTCTTCACAATCACTTGTAACATACCATACACCCTTTTGTTCTAAAAGTTCTGTACATTTTAACCATTTTTCATATGGTACATTTGATAATCTCATTGATTTTTCTTCTGTAATTTCTATCATTTTATTCCTTCTTTTTTTGATTTTTGTTTATATAAATATATTATATATTAATAAAACTTAAATATAGATTAAATGAAAAAAAATATTTTCTAATTTTTTTGTTTTTTTACTTATTATTATCTTTTTTTTTGTTATAATCTAAATAAGACAAAAATAGTCCTATTTAAATTACAAGGAGATAAATATGGCAAAAAATAATTTAATTAGTGGTTCTATTTGGGATGAATACTCTAATCAAGTTGTAAATAGAATGAATAAACCTTTACACCAAGGTGAGATTACAGAGGAAGAAGCTAGTAATTTAGGATTTAAACTTGTTATTGCTGACTTTGGGGCTGAAAGTTGTGGAGATGCTGTTAGACTATATTGGTTAATTAATCCTTCTAATGATACTATTATTAAATCTAAATTTAAATCTTTTGGTTGTGGTACCGCTATTGCTAGTAGTGATGTTATGGCAGAACTTTGTATAGGTAAAACTGTTGATGATGCAATAAAAATTACAAATATTGATGTTGAAAAAGCATTAAGAGATGAACCTAGTACTCCTGCTGTACCTCCTCAAAAAATGCATTGTTCTGTTATGGCTTATGATGTTATTAAAAAAGCTGTTTCTTTATATAAAGGTGTTGATATGGAAAGTTTAGAAGAAGAAGAAATCATTTGTGAATGTGCAAGAGTTTCATTATCAACTATTAAAGAAGTTATTAAAATAAATAATTTAACAACTATTGAAGAAATTACAGATTATACAAAAGCAGGTGCTTTTTGTAAGTCTTGTGTTAAACCTGGTGGACATGAAGTAAAAGACATTTATTTAGTTGATATTTTAGAAAATACTATTAATGACAATAATAACTTTTCAACTATTGTTTCTGAACAAAATTTTAATGATTTAACAATAGTTCAACAAATAAAAGAAGTTGAAGAAGTTTTAGATACTGATATTAGACCTATGCTTGCTATGGATGGTGGTAATGTTGAGTTAATTGATATTAAACAAGAAGGTATTAAAATATATATCTATGTTAGATACTTAGGTGCTTGTTCTGGTTGTCATAGTGGTGAACAAACTTTATTCTTTATAGAACAAAAATTAAAACAAATACTTTCAGAAGATATAGAATTAGTAAGTAGATAATTTTCTACTTACTAATCTTTTTGCTATTTCTTAATACTTTATTATTTATCTCAATTTTTTGATTATTAGTTAAGTTCAGTTTGTTTCAAAAATTGGTGTTAATTTATCTTTTATTTTTTTATCATAATTTTCTGTTGCTAAAAATCCTATATTTATATCATTTTGAAGGTTTTCCAACCCTTCAAGTTCTTCTGACATAATATGATAATCACTTGAAACTAATACCATATCATAATTTTCATTTTCTAAATGTTTAAATAAAGGTTTAATTTCTGTACCACCTCTACCTTTTACTGTTAGAAATCTTTCTAAATCTAAGTTTTCTTTATTTGTAATTTTATAAACTTCTTGTACCCCTGCATCACTTTGAATAATATCTATCTCATATGATTTTAGTGAGTTTATAACATAATATATTTCAGATAATGATTTTTGTAATTCTTCTAATCTTACAGAACCACTTGTATCTATATAAAATAATAATTTAAAATGTTTAATATTTCTAATTTGTGAGGGTACTATTAATCCTCTATATAAATATCTTCTATCACCTCTTTTGTAATTTGTTTGATGTTTTTTAAAACTTTGTACTACTTTTGTAATATATGATAATAATGAAGTTTTTGGTTGAATTAATTCATTAATTATTTCTTCGAATCCACCTGGCAACCCTCCTGCTATTTTATTTCCTTCTTGTAGTTTAACCATTTGTGCTGCTTTTAACAACATTTCATCAATTTTTTGACTATCTAATATATTTATTTCTTCATTAAAATTTTCCCATAATTCATGATTTTTTAAATGACTATTTCCTTTTTCTTTTTTCCTTCCCTTTCCTTCTTCTTTTTGATTTTTTATTCTCATATAAATATCTTCTGCACTTTCTATATCATATATTTTATTAATATTATCTGCTTCATCTGGTGTTTGAATTAAAGAAGATAATACTTTATCTTTTTTTACTATCATATCAACACTTATATCTATTGCTCTATTCCATTTTTTCTTATCTTTTTCACTTCCTCTGATTTTATGTTTTAATACAATATGTAATAATTCATGAATTATGTAATAAAAAAATAATTTTTTATTTTCTCTTATTTTTTTATTTGCAAAATCATAATCAATATTAATAGATTTATTTCCTTTTGAATATATATCATATTTTTTTGATAATTCTGTCCTTTCTAACTCTAAATCTATTGAAGATAATAATGAATTATAAAAAGGATGTTTTAAATAAATAAATGATAAGAATAATTTAATTTCTTCTAAGGTTTCTTTATCCTTCATTTTTTATCCTTTTGTTTTGATACTTTTTGAAAAGTTTGTTAATTTTCCTACAAACTCTTTATTTTCTTTTAATTTATCCATATTACTATGAATAACATATTGTAATTCCTCTTTTACTTCTTTTGTGTATTCTTTATTAATAAATGAAATAATTTCAGTATTTAATAATTGCATTATTTCTTTATTTGGTTGAATATCATTGTAATTAAATAAATTCATATAATTTGTTGATGTCATTTTATCTTTATTATTCTTTAAGTAATTTCTAACCAACATATAAAATGCATAAGAACTACTAATATCTGTAATTGTTTTTATTCTTTTTAAATCACCTTCTAAAATTGCTTCTAAATGAGGTAATTTGTCTACTAACTTTAAATACTCTTTAAATTGAACCATAACACTCATTCCAAATAATGAATTTAAAATAACTTCCATAAACTCAATATCTTCAAAATGTTCTTTATATGTGTCAAACTTAATCCAGTTTCTTGGTGTTGGAAAATTATCTTCTGCAGTTTTACCATCAAATTTATGTAAATATTCACTTTGTCCTTTTAAGAAACCCAAGATTTTCCAATCAACTCCTTGTGTTTCTGCATATTTAATCCAATCATTAATACTTGGTTCTACATTGATTTTCATAAATCTATTTACTAATGGTGAAGGCATTTGAAATGAAATACCTTTATCATCTACCCTATTCCCTGCACCAATAATCAATACATTATTAGGCAATATATGTGTATTTACTCTTCTTTCTAATACTAATTGATATGCTAAACCAAACACTGCTTCTGTTGCATGATTGAATTCATCTAAAAATATTAAATATTTTTTATCACTATTTTCTGGTGGATAAAACTCTGGTCTTGTAAAAATTGCTTTATGGTTATCTAAATCTGGAATACCTATTCCATTCAAATCTACAACATCATAATTTCCTAATCTAATATCTATTAATTCACAATCTAATTCTTTTGCTAATTGAGTTACAATTTCTGTTTTCCCAATACCACTAGGTCCTTCTAAATAAATACTTTGATTTAATCCTGCTATTGAAACTACTTTTTTAATAATATCTTTCACTTGTCCAGGACTTTTAATTATTTTTACTTCATTTGTGATTTTCATAGAATCATTCCTTCTTTTTAATATTAAAATATAATACTATATTTTCCCTTAAATATTGTTTAAGAAAAAATTATGATTTTTATCTACTTTTAAGTAATATGTAGGTATAATTAAAATAAAAAATAGATAAAATAAAGGAAAATATCATGAGAAAAAAATGGTTAGAAAAAGTGGAATATGTTTGTCAAGAAACAAATGATATTACTGGTGAAAAACACAAAATTGTAATGTTTAATGGACAAAATGGAGACTTATATATTTCAACTTGTCCTGAAAGTTATAAATTTGGGACTACTGTAAGAATTGAAAGAAGTGGTGGTGCTTCAACTAGAAATCCTAGACTTGTACAAGCCTTAACTGCTACTTATGATGCAATTGCTGAAAATGAGGATATCTATTTTAATGGTATTGATATAACAGAAAATACAAAACAAGAATTAGAACAATTGTCTTGTGATGGTATTGGACATAGTTATGACACTACAATTGAAGAACTAATAAAATTTTACAAAATAAACAATTAAAAATATTACACTCTAATTTAAGTACTTAGAACCTCTTCTCTATTAAAAGAGGTCCTTTTGACTAACTAAATTTCAAATATATCTTCTAACAAATGTTCATTTGTATAATATAATTCTTCTTTTAACTCTGGTAATACTTTTATTTCCATCTCTTTTGCCATTTCTTGAATTATATTCCACATAGTTGTATTTTTATTATATTCTATCATTGTTTTAATAAATTCTACTTTTTTAGAAGTTCCAAAATCATCATATGAAGAAAATGGTTCTTTTACAAGTTTTTCTATAATTCTTTTATTTGATAATAACTCTATAGTATTATCATTTAATAAATCAAAAATTTGAGTTGATTTAATTAATTTTTCTATATTTCTTGCCTTATCTTTTTCCTTCCAATACAACCATAAAATATCAAATTTTAAAGAAGGAGAACTTTTTAATAATAATTGTTCTATATCTTCTATATTTTGAATATTTTCATTATGAAAATAACCTGCTTTTGAATATTTTAAAATAAGTTTATTTATTAATCTTTCTTCTTTTTCTTCTTTTGAAATCAGATTTTTATTATATGCAAATACAATATTTTCTATTGTTTCTCTTTTTTCTAGTACTTTTTTCATATTTTCTTCTAAATATTTTTTTGTCACTTTATTTTTATAGGAAAAATTTTTAAATTTTTCTACAAAAATTAACATTTTATCAAAATTAGATGTCAAATCTTCTACCATTAATTCTAATATTTTTTGACTTTCATCCAGTATTTCTTTTATATTTATACTTTTACCATATATGGATTGTTGTATTTCATATTTTAAATCTAATAAATATATAATTGTTTCAGTTTCATAACTTTCTTTATATATTTTTCTTCTATCTATTTTTTTTGGTATATCATTTACAATTCTTAATAAAGACATTTTTTCATTCATACTTGTTGTTGTTTTTATTTTTTCTTTTAATCTTTCATAAAAAAATGCAGTTTCTTTAATATAATATACTATTGAATCTTTACTATCTAATGTGGTTTGTTCGTCCCATCTATCACCTTCATTATGTCTATCATAGTTAGTTCTATATAAACTTTTCCATTTTACTTTTTTCTCTTCATAATTTTCAATATACTCTGAAACAATTATTTCACTAATTTTTGGATTTAATAACAAAATATCCAATGGTTCTTTTTTTAATAAATCAATAATATCTAAAATATAATAATCATTTGTTTTATATTGTACATTTGATAATACATTTTCTATAAATTCTATTTTTTCAATATTTGTCATATTATTATTTTTTCTTAAATCATAAGAATAAATAAGTCTATAATTTTCATAATTTTCTTTATTTAACCATCTAAATTTCTCTAAAGTATTTGAAAAAAATATTCTACCTATATCAAAATTAATTTTTTCTTCTTTAAATAATTTTAATATATTTACTTGTTCTAATTCTAAAAATTCAAAAAAATGTGTTTGATTTGTATAATCTGTATTTCTATCAGAACTCCATCCTTTTAATTTTAAATATTTTAAAATATTTTTAATATGTAATGGATTATTATTATTAAATACCTTTGATTTATTTAAATTTATATTGTAATAGTATTTATTATCTTTTTTTTCATTAATTGTAATTAAATCAAAATCTTCAAAACACAAATTTAATTCTGTTTCAATAAAATATCTATCATCTAATAATAAGTTTGAATAATATGAAAATTCCAGATTATTATCATTACAAAAATATAATAACCATTCTATTAAATAATTTAAAACTTTTTGAGTATTTTTTAATTTATTTTTGATTTTTTTTCTTACTATTTCTTTTTCTTTTGTAGCATTTATATCTGATAAAAACACATAAACTTGTAATAATGTATCTATATCTTCTATTTCTTCTATATTTTCTAATAAAAAGTCTATTTTATTTTGTTCTTTTAAATTATATAATATTTCCATAAAATGAAATCTATTATTAAAAAGGTTTTCTATAATTATTCTTTTTTCATAATCTGTACTATTTTCTTTTGATAAATATTTTTCCATTGAAATATTATGATTTGATAATTCTTTTTTTAATTTGTATACTTCTTTTACTTTTTCCAACATCAATAGACCTTTTTTATTTTATCTTATCTATTTTTTACTTAAACTATCTTTAATTTTTCTCTCTTTTTTATTTAATTTTTTTGACATATTTTTTTAAATCTTGAATTTAATTCATTATGTTTTTGTTTATATATATTATTTAATTCTTCCCATGAAGTATTATTTAAATAATGATTATATATTTCATCATAAAATTCTTTCATTGTTTGTTCTTTTGAAAAATTTTCAATATAGTATCTTTCATTTTATATATTCCAAGTAGTTATCTAATGTAATTTTAATTTGTTTTATTGTTTTTTCTAATAATACAATTAATTTATCTTTTTTATTAAAAAAAACTTCTTCATTTAAATAATTTACCAATGATATAAATGTTGAAAAATAAATCATTTTATTTCTTAATTCTTCATTTCTTATTTTTTTCAAAATATCTTTCCTTTTTAAGGATTCCATTTTATTTATTATCAGATTTTTATCTTTATTATACCATTTAATTTTTAATCTTTTAATTTTAATTAAAAAATAATCAAACATATCAAAATTATTTTTAAAATCATTTTTTATTTCCATAAATATTCCTTTATTGAATAATTTTTTCAATAAATAATATCGTTTATATACTTAAATATATATTAAATAATTTTTCCATTTTAAAACCTTTTTAGTAAGAAAATTAAAATGGAAAAAAAGAAAATAAAATCTTATTCTTTTTAATTTTTTTTGTCTTTCCCTATATCTAAAATTCTTTCAAATACTTTATCTATATTATCATGGATTTTAGAGTTTTTATCTATAAACATTATTTTATGTTTGTTTAAATCTTTTACATTTTTAACACCCATTATAGCCATTAAACCTTTTATTCCTTTTAATAAGTTTTTATGATATTGTGTTATTTTTTTTGTATGTTTATGTACAAAATAATGACTTCTTTTTGCTTTATTTTGTGTTGCCAAACCAACTGGGCAATCTCTACCATTAGAACCAGAACATTCTCTTGCTCTAATACAACCAGCACTCATCATAAAACCTCTTGCTATTTGTAAAAAATCTGCTCCTAATGATAATGCAATTACTAAATCATCTGGCGTTAATAATTTTCCACTTGCTGATATTTTGATTTTATCTCTGATACCATATTCCTCTAACACTTTATTTACCAAATATAAAGAATCTTTAATATCCAACCCTACTCTTTCCATCATTTCAATAGGTGCTGTTGCACTTCCTCCCATTCCGCCGTCTAATGCAATATAATCTGGATATTTTGTATTACCTTCCTTTATCCTTTTTGCTATTTCTTTTGCATATGGAACTATATTATCATAATCTGAAATAACTATTTTTATTCCCACAGGTTTTTCTGAAAGTTCTTGTAATTCTCCAATAAAATCGAATAATTCTTCTATTGTGTTTGCATATGGGAATCTATTTGGTGAAAACAAATCTTTATAAGGTTCTACATTTCTATAATATGCTATTGCAGGAGTAACTTTACTTCCCATTAATTTTCCCCCTGTTTGTTTTGCACCTTGTGCTATTTTGATTTCTGTCATTTTGCAAAACTTCATTGTTTTTTTATATCTATCTGGATCAAAATTTCCTTCTTTTGTTCTTATTGAATATAAACCAGAACTAATTTGTAAAATAATTTCTGCCATATCTTCTGGTACTTCTTTTGGAAAGTTTTCTAATGGAGCTTCCCAATTTGGTCTAAAGAATTGATTTTTCTTTACATCATACATATATGTTTCTGCTTCTGGATTATTTTTAAATACTAATTTTCTATGTAAATCTATGGCAACTGCACCATTAAAAAAGAATTTTGTTATTTCTCTTAATTTATTTTGTAAAGAGTTTCCTTTTACTATTGTCATATATTTATCATTATAGGTTTCATGTGTTATAAAGAAATTTGAAGTTAATCCTCCTTCTCCACTATTTATTGGAAATCCTCCTTTATAAGAACCACCTACAAATGCTCTTGTACCTTCTGGTGATATTGAACCATCACTCATTGCACTTCTTGCAATTATTGTTTTTGTAATATATGGTTTTTCCCTATTTTCTCCAAACACTACACTAAAATCATCCTCAATTTCTTCTTCATTTAAAACTCTATTAGAATGCCTTAACATAAACTTAGGTAATGGTAATGGTTGTGAAGGTGAAAATGAAGCATAATTTGGTTTATCATTTGCTGCTTTATATACCCAATCTAATTTATCTTTTGATTCATAAAATAATTCATCACCAAAATATTGTCTAAATGGTTCTCTTACTTCTTCAAATAAATATCTTAACCTTCCTATAATAGGATAATTTGCCAATAATTGATGTCTCCTTTGTACATACTTATCATGAATATACCACGCAACAATTATTAAAAACAATATACTAAAAATAATTTCTATATAATAAACAAATGAATTCATCTATAACCTTTTTTATCATTATTATAGATTATTATATTTATAAAATTATATTTTTAAATTAATATTTTTTTGTATATACTAAGTTTCCACAATCATATATTTTTCTATAACCGTTTATATATAAAATATCAGAAGGAGAAAGTCTTTCTATATAGGTATTTATTTTATATTTACCTTCTTCAAAATATGATTTTATTTTATGTTTTTGGAATGTAATTCTATTAAACATTTTGTTTCTATTTGAAACATGAAAATATTGAAATGAAATGTTTGAAGGTTTTTCTTCATTAAATTTTAATGTTTTGTAAAGATTTTTATTTTTATTTGTCCATCTTCTATTTCCATATGAAATTAAAGATTTTGGTTTATATTTTCTTTCAAAATGTTTTAATAATTTACTAGCTCCACCTATAACTTGATAATTTAATTTTGTACAAAATCTTATCAATTCATATTCATAATTTTTATTATATAATGGTGTTCCAAATGTCATCAAAGAAATTAAAGTTCCCTTTTTTAATCCTTTTATTTCTTTTTTTAAATATAAACCTATTTTTATTTTTGCATTTCTTGAACCTTGTAAATGATTTTCTTTTAAAAAATCCCTCATTATTTGATTTTCTTTGATTATTTTTACTTCACAATTTCTTGCATATATTTTATTTGTTTTATTTAAACCATTTAATATCATTGACTTCCATATATCTTTTTTTTCTTGCCATTCATTTTCAAATATATGAAATAGTTTTATACCTTTATCTTCACACAATTTTGTTTTTTCTAAATGTTTATTTTTTAAACTTTTTTCTTTTTCTTTATTATTGAATTTTTCTATATTACTTATTCCTATGGAATGATACATAAGTCCATCAAATTCTATTCCCACATTATTTGTTAATATATCTATTTCTTTTGGACATATCTCTTTTCTATCATTTTCTTTTATATTTAATATATTTTCTTTTTTTAACCATTCTTTTATTTCTTTTTCTTTTTTTGAAACACCAGAAGAATTTTCACATTCATTACATAAATATGATTGTTGATGAATTACATTATGTAACATTCTTTCAAAATTTTTACCACACTTACATTTAAATTGATATATCTTTTTTTGAGCTTCTATTTTTTTTGACAAACAAATAACATTTTCTTTTTCTAGTTTTTCATGAATTTCTTGATTGTTTTTTAATATTGAACATTTTTTACATTTATTTTTTCTTCTTATAAAACTTCTTTTTGAAATATCTTCTATTTCATTACAAATTTCACATTTAAATTTAATAGAATTATTACTAAATTCTAATAATATTAATTTATTAGGTATAATATATTTTATTTCATATTCTTTTTTGGCTTTTTCTTGCATTGTTTTTTTGATTTTTTCATTTTTTTTAGTTTTATCTATTTTTCTATTTTGATTATTAAATTTTGCTGCACAAGAACTAGAACAAAATTTTTGTTTTGAGGGAATTTTAATATTACAAGTTTTACATTTATTCATTTTTTTCTTCTTATTTTATTTTTAATATTATAAAAAAAAATACTTAAATAAAACTTAAAAGTTGAATATTTATTATTTTAAAATTGATTTTTGAAATTATTTTTAATAGTGGTGGGTTCTGAGAGACTCGAACTCTCGACCACTCGGTTATGAGCCGAGTGCTCTAACCAACTGAGCTAAGAACCCTTTTTATTCTTTTTTTTTGAGGTGACCCCAAGGAGAGTTGCACTCCTTAAATTAGGAAGAAATATGGAAACCTAATCTTTACCTTTGAGGGACATAAAATAATTTTGGCTCCGGTACTTGGATTCGAACCAAGGACCAAATGATTAACAGTCATCTACTCTACCGCTGAGCTATACCGGAAACTATGTATGAGAAAAGAATTATACAATAAAAAATTTAAAAAAAACTATTTTTTGAATTTTATTTTAAAACTTTTAAAGGATTCAAACCTTTTGTCAATCTATTTTGCACATTGACACCACTCTTTGGTTGTTTTAATGTATCATTCTTTTTCAATGGAGTAATTATATATGAAAATTACTTAAAAAAAACTTAAATTGTTAAAAAAAATTAAAATTTATAAATATTTTTTAACAAACACTAGATTTCCACTATCATATATTCTTCTAAAACCATTTAAATACATATTTTCTTGACCTGTTTTATTTTCATCAAATGTTTTTAAAATACCTTTATTATACATTTCTCTTTGTTTATGTTTTTGATACATTTCTCTTGATTTCAACTCTCTACTATTGTCAAAATAAAAAAAGTTTGGACTTGTTTCGTTTACATATTTAAAACCTATCTTTTTATATAGATTTCCATTTGACCATCTTCTATTTGCATATGAAATTAAAGATTTTGGTTTATATTGTCTTTCAAAATGTTTTAATAATTTACTAGCTCCACCTATAACTTGATAACCTATTTTAGTACAAAATCTAATTAGTTCATATTCATAATTTTTATTATATCTTGATATTCCAAAAGTCATTAAAGAAATTAATTCTTTTTTTCCTTCTATTTCATAAAATAAACCTATTTTAATAGAAGACACTCTATTACCTTGTAAATGATTTTTATTTTCAAAATCTTTTACTATTTTATTGTTTTCTTTTATTTGTTTGTTTGTCAAGGTTATGTTTTTTTCTTTGTCATTTAATATTTCAATAGTACATTTTCTTGCATATATTCTCTTTGTTTCTATATTAATTTTATTTTTTAACATTGATAACCATATCTTTTTTTTCTCTTCTTCTAACCATTCATTTTCAAAAATATGGAATAATTGAATATTTTTTTCTTCACACAATTTTGTTTTTAATAAATGTTTATCTTTATTTTGATATTCACTTACAAAATAATCATTTTCTATTTCTCTATTATTAAAAACACTATGATTATCATAACCAAAAGAATGATACATTAAACCATTATATTCTATACCTATTTGTTTTTCTTTTGAATATAAATCTATTTCTAATTTTTTATTTTCTATTGAAATTATTTTTTTATTTTTTTCTTCAAAAATATTATTAAATTCTTCATTGATTTTTTTTTCCATTTTAGAAACACTCTTATATGATATTTCTATATTTTTAATATCTTTTTGAGTATTATACTCTACACCATATTTCTCTTTAATACTTTTTCTTCTTTTTTCTTTTACTTCTTTGCTTAATAATGTTGTATGCACTCCATATTTCTTTAAGTTTGTTTCTCTTATTTTCCCTTGTATCTCTTTTGATTTAAATACTTCTTTTTCTCCATATTTTACAAGATTTGTTTCTTCTTTTTTCTTTTTGATTTTTTCATTTAACAAAGTACATTCTACACCAAACCTCTCTTTATTTGTTTCTTTAATTTTTTCTTTAATTTCTTTTGATTGTGAAGCATATTCTACTCCAAATTTTTCTTTATTTGTTTTTCTTAATTTTTTTTGAGTTTCAATAGAACTTGTGGAACATGAAGGACAACAATATGAATTATATTTTGTTTCTTGCGTTGGATTATATTTTACTGGATTATTACAATTCTCTTTTTTACATTTTGGTTGACTTTTATATTCTAACAATATACAATATAGATATTCTGATACATTATTACACCAATTATATTCTTTTGATATTTCTATATGTTTAAATAAGTTTGTATTAAATCTATCTTTATTTTTTGTCATTAAATTATTTAAAATAAATTCTTTGGTAAGTTTTTTTGGTATCTCTATTTGTTTTTTCAATTCAAACCTATCTTTTTATTTTATTATAAAAAAAACTTCTTAAAATAAACTTAAAATAAATATTTTTTAATGACTTACTTTTTTTAATGAAATTAAATAAATATTCTAAAAAGAAATTAAGTTTAATATGTTATAATAAATGTAAATAATAATTAACAATATAATATTGAAAAATAATAATACAAATAGAAATAAGGATTGTTAAATGTCAAACAAACTAATTGAAAAGTTTCAAAACTCAGATAAAACTAAAATAATAAAAATATTAAAAGATGATAATATTGTAGAAACTATTTTAGAATTAGATAAACCAGAGTTAGATAGTATTGTTTATGAAATAACAAAGAAACTTTCAGTAGGACCAGACAAATTAGATAGTTGTGTAGAAACAACTGTTGACTGTAAAATATTAAATGAATTAAGACATTTGGAAATCTCATTTATTTTTAATAAAATAAATAAAAGTATTAGTAATCAAGTTTTAAATGAAAAA
>Ga0209955_1000022_pt1 | contig 71737 bp, 60 predicted proteins | sample SalPonA_A_H2O_MG_FD_185716 | JGI IMG/M metagenome (GOLD analysis project Ga0209955, IMG submission 185716) | Water microbial communities from South San Francisco under conditions of wetland restoration - Salt Pond MetaG R2A_A_H2O_MG (SPAdes)... | ecosystem: Environmental > Aquatic > Non-marine... | reverse complement strand
GCAGCGCGTCGGATATTGTTTAGTGATATACATAAAATGATAGGTATTCTGGCGAGCCCAATTTTTCTGCTCATCGTATTTACTGGGGGCTATTGGAATATCTCAATTTTATACCATGAGTTAAGCGAGCACGGCTTAGACGAAGAGCATCATGTTATGAGTCAAATCATGCATAATGACGCTATTAGCTTTACACAATTACGTGTGGATAGTCAGCAACAAATAAAAAGTTTTACACCGACTTATTTAGCTATTCCCAATGAAGACGATATGGACATTATATTCTTCGGTGAAGTACATACGAACAATCCGTTACTCAGCCAATATGGCAGTATGGTAGTATACGACCATGCTACAGGCGAGTTAAAAACAAAGTACGACATTCGCACGGGTGGCCTTTTACAAAAATTTGATGATAGTACGCGCAAACTCCATTTTGGATATTTTGCGGGTATATGGTCTAAAATCGTTTGGTGTTTGATTGGTTTAGCACCGGTCATATTGATGCTGACAGGGACGTTGATGTTTATTATCCGACGTAACCCTAAAACTCGATTGAATGCACGCAATACGGCGTTATTAAATCACTCTCTCATAAAAAACAATTAAGGGAAAAAAATGATATCTATTAAAACTGCTTGGTTCACGTCTGCCTTGGGCTTATTTGCCTTGTCGCCTTTGGCACAAGCTGATCACGACATGGGGCATTTCCCAGCACTTCAGGCTGATACTATTCAAACAGCATTGTGTAACATGCAAAGTTACCAAAAAAATCTTGCTGAAATTACGGCAAAGGAAGAGTTAACGACCTTAGATATGGTCAAAGTACATGAGCTTACTTACACCTTGGAAAATGCCTTGCAGCGCTTACAAAAAGACTTAGTTAAAGTCGCCGCAGATTTGGAAGAAGTCCATCAGGCGTCTGAAAAATTGGAAGCAGATAAAATTCAATCTTTTGGGAAGAAGTATCTGGCGCAAGGCGAGTTATTTACGCAAGGGGTTACTTGTCCTAAGTAACCTGCTCAATAACTACTATATTTCTATCTCATACTTTTGAACAAATTCACCATTGTGGACGTAAAGAATTAGTCTTAATAAAGGATTCTTTACGCATGATTCGTTATTTGTTTTTTTGGTTGTTTCTTTGTCTTTCCGTCTTTTCCACTGTTGTTGCGGCCCAATCTCGAGGACCTTCTGGCCCAAAATCAGTATTGCTGGAACCTATTGTCTTTGAATATGCAACAGAAAATGTAGAGGCTGTAGGCACAGCTGAAGCAAAGCGCTCCGTTACTTTGTTCAGTGCGGCCGCGGATCGAGTGATTGCGGTAAACTTTGTACCAGGACAAAAAGTCGCACAAGGTGATGTGTTGCTAGAACTGGACGCACGTCGTCAAGAGGTAGCAGTCGTTAGAGCGAAGATCCAACTTGCTGACGCACAGAGAACATTCGCTCGCATCGTCGATAGTGAAAAAAGAGGTGCCGCGCCGGTGAGTGCCCTCGATGATGCTAAAACGTCATTAGAACTGGCAAAAGTAGCATTAAAACAAGCTGAAGCTGACTTGGAAGACCGTTTTGTCTTGGCGCCGTTTAGCGGTGTCGTAGGTCTTACAGATGTCGAGGTAGGTGATCGCATCAATACTCAAACGGTCCTGACTACTATCGATCAGCGTGATGAAATCTATGTCAACTTTACCGCACCAGAATCCGCACTTGCTGTACTTTTAGATTCCCCTAAGATCTCTTTGCAACCATGGAGTAATCGGACAACCTATGTCGACGCTACCATTGCTGAGGTGGATTCTCGTATCAATACCCAAGATCGCACCATTAAAGCGCGAGCTTTATTAGACAATAGTGCTGATAAATATCGCCCGGGCATGAGTTTCCGAGTGAACCTTTCTCTCAATGGTGAGCGTTATGCTGCAATACCTGAAGCTGCCTTATCATGGGGGAGTGCCGGCGCTTACATCTGGACTGCGAATGATGGCAAAGCCAAACGTGTCGATGTCAAAGTAAAGCAACGTTTGCGTGGTAGGATTTTGGTTGAAGGAGCGCTCGCGGAAGGCGACGACTTGATCACTGAAGGCATACAACGTTTGCGTATTGGTCAAGCGGTTAAAGGTATTAGCTCTACGCTAGCCGAAAAGTCAGCCCTCGTTCCTGCTAATAAGTCCTAGGGTATTAAGATGAAAAAAATCTCAGCTAATTTACTCAATGACTTACCTTCTTTATCTATTCGTCGCCCGATTTTAATTGTTGTTGTTAACCTCTTAATCGTGATTGCAGGGTTGTCTGCTATTTTGGGATTGGAAATTCGCGAACTGCCAGATGTAGATCGACCCATCGTCTCGGTGCGAGCAAATTTCCCTGGTGCGTCCCCCGAAGCTGTCGATGCAGAAGTCACCAGTCGTTTAGAAGGTGCTGTCGCTCGAGTGAGTGGTGTTAAATCTATTCAAGCCCAGAGTGAAGAAGGGTTTTCTAGAGTGCGCGTGGAGTTTCGTCCCGGTGTCGATATTGATGCTGCTGCCAATGAGACACGAGAAGCGATTAGCCGAGTGCAGCGTGAACTGCCTGATGATATTGAGCGTTTAGCCGTTGTTAAGGCAGATAATGATGCGCAATCAGTCGTCAACTTAGCTATTTCTAGTGATACGTTAAATCTTGAGTCACTTACCGAACGAGTTGAAAGAGATATTGTTCCTTTATTTCTAAGTATTCCTGGTGTCGCTGATGTGCGTTTAAATGGAGATCGAGAACGTGTATTAAGGGTCATGGTAGATCCACTTAGACTCACCAGTTTTAATTTGTCTATGACGCAGGTCGCCGACGCTCTTAGGCTTGCTCCTTTTGATGTGCCCGCGGGTAGCCTTCGCTCTAGTGACCAGCAACTTATTGTCCGAGCTGACGCGACCTCAGTAACTGCGCAAGACGTTGAAGAGATCGTGATTCAAGGTAATACTCGTATCGGAGATGTGGCCAATGTTTACTTTGGACCAGCTGATGCCAACAGTTATGTGCGTTTAAACGGTACGCCGGTGATTGGCGCAGGTGTCATCCGTCAAGCGAAATCAAATACCATTGAGATTTCAGATGAAGTCTTAGCTATGGTCGCTCGTTTGGATCAACGTTTTCCAGACCTGAATATGGTTGTGACTTCAGATGATGCTGAGTTTATTCGTGACTCAGTCGAAGAGGTCATTGTTACATTATCTTTGACAGTCGCTTTAGTTATGCTCACCTTGTGGGTGTTTATCGGTTCATTTAGAGCGACATTTGTACCCGCATTTTCTATTCCAGTGTCATTAGCGGGTGCCCTAGCCATTATGTATACCTTGGGTTTCTCAATTAATATTTTAACGTTGCTGGCTTTAGTTTTAGCCACAGGCTTAATCGTTGATGACGCTATTGTTGTTTCTGAAAATATTCAAAGACGCAGAGCACAAGGACTTGGAGCTAGAGCGGCTGCAGTACTGGGTACCAGAGAGGTCTTTTTCGCCGTCGTCGCAACTACCGCTGTGTTGGCGGCGGTATTTATTCCGATTGCGTTCTTGCCATCAACAGCCGGCCGTTTATTTAGAGAATTCGGTGGCGTCTTGGCTGGGGCAGTCATTATTTCATCGTTTGTAGCATTGTCCTTAGTACCGGCATTGACAGCTCGTTTGCCGTTAAAAACGTCAGAACCAGGATTAATTACAAAATGGCTTTTACGTGGCGGCGCGTCCATTCGCAATGCTTATCAGCGTTCCCTGGCTTGGTCATTAAGCTACTCTTGGGTGATTGTTTTACTGAGTTTAGTTGCCGCAGGCGGAGCAGCTTCGTTGTATCAAAGTATCGAAAACGAGTTGCTACCTAGTGAAGACCGCGGGGTTATACGTGTGTTTGCACGAGGACCTGATGGTGTAGGTATTAACTTTATGGACCGTCAGGCACAACAAATAGAAGCTAAGTTAGCCCCATTTGTTGAGTCGGGTGATGTAGCTTCTTTTTATACCATTGTTGGCCGTTGGGATCCTAATATCACCTTTATTACGGTGCCTTTAGCCCACTGGGACGACCGAGAGCAGAGTCAGCAAGACATCATCGCGAAATTGCGTCCAGAAGTCGCTGATTTGCCCGGTGCACCCGGTCGTGTCTTTGGTTCAAATAGCTTGAATTTACGTGGCCAAGGTGGGGGCTTAGAGTTAGCGTTAACAGGCAGTACTTATGAAGAAATTTATGCTGCAGCGTTAGCATTTAGCCAAACCATCGAAGACGAACTGCCTGAACTTGGAAGTGCTAGAGTCTCGTATCAGCCGAGTCAACCTCAGCTGCGCGTTAATATCGATCGACGCCGTGCTGAGGAACTGGGTGTGGCATTTAGTGATATCAATCGTACTTTGAGGACTGCGATAAATGGTGATGATATTGCTGATTTGAATGTCCAAGACCGCTCGGTACCGATAATTTTGCAAGCGGATAACCAAAACTCAGATAATCCTACTGATTTGACAAATTTATATGTAGGTTCAAGAAATGGTAATTTAGTACCCCTATCTAGTATTGCTTATCTCACTGAGGAAGGGGTTGCAGCAGAATTAGAGCGACATGCGCAGCGCCGTGCCATTGAGATTGATATGTCTTTGCCTGAAGATGTTACTTTATCTGATGCGGTTAACTCTTTACGCGCTTTAGCGCAAAGTTCTTTGCCTGATGGTATTGGTCTGATTTTCTTAGGTGAGGCTGAAACGTTTGAAGAAACGTCCCAACAAGTGGCACTCACGTATATTCTTGCTTTTGTGATCGTGCTGCTGGTTTTAGCCGCTCAGTTCGAAAGTGTGAACAGTGCGCTAGTTGTCATGTTGACGGTACCTTTTGGGATAGCCGCTGCCATCTATGCATTATTTTTAACAGGGACCTCAATTAATGTGTATTCTCAGATTGGCTTAGTCATGTTGATTGGTTTATTAGCTAAAAACTCTATCTTGTTGGTGGAATTTGCTGATCAGTTGCGCGATAAAGGTGCCACAGTCAAAGACGCGATTTTAAAAGCCGGAGAAGTACGTTTACGACCTATTATGATGACCTTAATGTCGACCATTTTAGGTGGATTGCCTTTGATCTTATCTGTTGGGGCTGGTGCTGAAGCGCGAAATGCTATTGGTTGGGTCGTCTTTGGTGGTTTGGGCATTGCCGCAGTTTTTACCTTGTACCTCACTCCCGTATTGTATTTTGCATTAGCTCGTTTTGTGAAACCTAGAGCCAATGAAGAACAGCGTTTGCTTAAAGAAATGGATGCTGCGGAGGCAGAAGGTTAGCGTCGCATTGCTTTGCATGGACGTTCGATAATCTTTTAAGCGCTAACATACTAATACAGGATGAATACCGTTATTAAGAACCTAAATTTCCTAAGATAGAAATAAAAAACCCGGCCAAAAAGGCCGGGCAAAAGGGCTTTATAAAAAGCACCTAACGACAGAACTGTTACATTCTAGATGATAGCTTGCATGTCACTCATGTAACCACGCAATTCTTCACCAATCCATTCCACACCGTGCTCGCGAATGGCTTTGTTAACTTCTACTAAACGCATGTTATCTACTGCATTTGACGTTGAGTTCAAACCACCACCTAGTAATTCAGAAGTAATGTTTGGCATCACTTTCTCAGCTAATAATGGGATAGCTGCGTTAGCGAATAAGTAGTTACCGTACTCTGCTGTATCAGAGATAACCACGTTCATTTCATATAAACGCTTACGTGCAATCGTATTTGAGATAAGTGGTGTTTCGTGTAATGACTCGTAATATGCAGACTCTGGTAAGATACCTGCTTCAACCATGACATCAAACGCTAACTCCACACCAGCTTTGATACAAGCTACGACAAAAATACCTTTATCGAAGAATTCCTGGTCGTCGATTTTACCTTCGTAAACAGGTGCATTTTCAAATGCAGTTTGACCTGTTTCTTCACGCCATTTCAATAAGTTCGCGTCACCATTGGCCCAGTCAGCCATCATAGTGCGAGAGAATTCACCTGAAATGATGTCATCTTGGTGTTTTTCAAACAAAGGACGAAGTAGCTGAGTTAACTCAACAGATAAATCGTGCGCTTTGATTTTAGCTGGGTTAGACAAACGGTCCATCATGTTAGTGACACCGCCGATCTTCAATGCTTCAGTAATAGCTTCCAGACCGTATTGTAATAATGCTGCTGCATAACCAGGCTCAACACCATCAGCAACCATTTTTTCATAACCAAGAACAGCTACCGCTTGTTGCATACCGCATAAGATGGTTTGCTCACCCATAAGGTCAGATTTAACTTCTGCGATGAATGATGATTCAAGTACACCAGCACGATCACCACCTGTTGCAGAAGCAAGTGCCTTAGCAATTGGCCAACCTTTGTTTTCAGGATCATTTTCTGGGTGAACAGCGATAAGTGTTGGTACACCGAAGCCGCGCTTGTATTCTTCACGTACTTCTGTACCCGGACATTTTGGAGCACACATGACTACAGTGATGTCTGAACGGATTTGTTGGCCTTCTTCAACGATATTAAAACCGTGAGAATAACCTAGTGTTGCGCCTTCTTTCATAAGAGGCATAACGGCTTCAACTACAGACGCGTGTTGCTTATCAGGCGTCAAGTTATACACTAAATCAGCTGTTGGAATAAGGTCTTGGTAAGTACCTACAGTAAAACCATTTTCGCTAGCACGGACGAATGAATCACGTTTTTCATCGATAGCTGCTTGGCGTAAGGCATAAGAAACATCAAGACCTGAGTCACGCATGTTTAGGCCTTGGTTAAGACCTTGAGCGCCACAACCTACTATGACAATTTTTTTGCCTTGCAGGACTGAACATCCGTCTGCAAATTCAGAACGATCCATAAAACGACATTGACCTAATTGGTCAAGTTGGACGCGTAAAGGAAGAGTGTTAAAATAATTAGCCATGTAGGGTTCCAATATATTCAAGTTAAAAAAGCTATCTGCGAACAAACAGCGTTGTTACATTCCAAACATAATCAGTGACGATTGATGTGAAATATAGAGGATGCTGTTTGTTTTGGAAAATGATATATTCGCAATGCTTTGTTGCATTTTTTGCAACGTCAACATTTTTGAGGTCGTTTATGGACTTTCGCAGCTTGGAATTATTTAGTCATTTGGCGTCTACCTTACACTTTGGAAAGACGGCTGAAGCTATGTATGTCACACCTTCTACCCTCAGTCGTGCTATTCAACGTTTAGAAGATGATACGCAAATTAAGTTGCTGGAACGCAATAATCGGGCAGTCAACTTAACCCATGCGGGTCACGTATTTTTAAAATTTACTCATCAGACTTTAGCTGCGTGGCAACAAACACAAGTGACACTGCAGCAAGAGAAAGAGGAATTAAGCGGCGCACTCAGTATGTATTGTTCCGTAACGGCATCACAATCTCATTTACCTGAACTACTGAACGCTTATAAGCGCTTGCATCCCAATGTAGATATGCAATTAGTGACCGGTGATCCCGCCTTGGCAGAACAACGGTTGTTACAAAAACACAGTGATATTGCCATTTCTATCCATACTCCTGAGTTTCCTAAAGAACTTGCCTTTGTGCCCTTGGGACAAGTGCCATTAGTCCTTATCGTCCCGAAAACATTAAAAATCCGGGATGTAAAAGAGATCCAATGGCCTAAGCAGCAAATAATCCTCCCTGATTCTGGTCCTTCAAAGCGGATCGTGCATCATTGGTTTGCAGAGCATAATATTCGCCCTCAAGTTTATGCGCATGTAGGGGGTAATGAAGCCATTGCAAGTATGGTTGCGTTAGGTTTAGGTATCGGATTTGTCCCACAGATTGTTTTGGACCATTCGACCCTGAGTCATCAGGTAAGACAGATCCAAGTTGATGATATAGAGCCTTACTCGCTAGGGTTAGCATGCTTGGCAACACGTCAGCAGGAACCCAAAATACAAGCTATGCTGGAAATGGCACTGAACTAATCGCTTGTATAAGAATGGTTTTACATCGACTATTCTATAATTCCTCACTTAGTTTGCTGATAACTTCTAGATGTCTACCCCTCCCGGGCGTATTGTACTAAAAACCGATCAAATGCCCGGTATTGTAGGGCTTCAGCAAGATGAGTTTGTTCGATATCACGGTGTTTATCTAAGTCAGCAATAGTACGGGCAATTTTGATTATGCGGTGGCTCACTCGCAGAGACAAGCCTAAACGGTCTATTGCCATTCGGATAAAATTCTCTTGTGCGTGGCCTAATTGACAAAATGCTTTGATATGTTGTTGTGTCATTTTTTGATTAAGCACACCTTGTCTTTCTATTTGTAAGTTTTGGGCTTGGTGTACTCTTTTAGCGAGTGCTGGTGAGGTATTATCTTGATCTTTTGTCTGTGCTTCATGAAACATATCATTGACGTTGACCTTTTTAACATCGACTTGGATATCAATGCGGTCTAAAAATGGGCCTGAAATTTTTTGTAGGTAACGCATGGTTTGGTCGTAGGTGCTGCGGTTATTTTCAATATCTCCGGTTGGACTTGGGTTCATCGCAGCGATCAATTGAAAATCAGCGGGAAATGTCACATTGTAATTCGCTCTAGATAAATGAACCTGTCCGCTTTCTAATGGCTCTCGAAGATTATCGATTGCAGTACGTTGGAATTCAGGTAACTCATCCATGAACAAGGTGCCTCGATGGGCTAGAGAAATTTCACCTGGTTGTGGGATTAAACCACCTCCAATAATCGCTGTGGGAGTTGTCGAATGATGTGGTTGGCGCAATGGTCGAGTGCCCCATTGTGCCTGACAATCTTTGCCGGCTACCGATAAAATCATCGCATTATCGACTGCTTCAGATTGATTAAGAGGAGGTAATAAGGAATTAAAACACTGGGCTAGCATAGTTTTCCCAGAACCGGGTGGACCGAATAATAATACGTTATGCCCCCCAGCCGCTGCGATTAATAATGCACGCACGGCTTTATCTTGACCGAGCACGTCGGCAATATCTAACTCGTGACTGACGCTTTGTTGTTGGATTGGATTCGCCGGAATGGTTGGCAAAAGCTGGGTTTGTGTAATATGGCCTACAATCTCGTTGAGATGAGCCCCAGTAAAAGCCTTAATCGGAGCTAACAAAGATAGTTCAGTCGTATTATGAATACTCGTTAATAACGTTTTATCAGCTTTGTTACTGGCTAACGCTGCAGACATAATGCCTTCGACCCGCCTTAGTTGGCTAGATAAGGCTAGTTCTCCAACACATTCAAATGGATCTAACTGCTGTTGCTCAAGCTGCCCACTTGCAACCAAGAGACCTAGAGCAATAGCCAAATCAAACCGAGCTCCCGATTTTGGAACATCAGCGGGAGAGAGATTGACGGTGATGCGCTTACTGGGGAATTCAAACCCCGCATTAAGCATAGCTGAGCGCACTCTTTCTTTGGCTTCAGATACACTGCGCTGCGGCAATCCAACGAGCTGAAAACAAGGTAATCCGACACTAATATGCACTTCAATAGTAATTAAAGGTGCTTCCATACCAATACAAGCCCGAGAGTATACAATCGCCAAAGACATAGTGACATCCGTACATATAAATGAGAATGACTTAAATATAAACGTCTGAGTAATTTAGCTCGGCCAGTTTTCTTATAAACCCAACCAAAGCACAGTAGGAGATTTTTGCATGTTAATTGTAGAAGTTTTAGTGTTGTATCGCGTATTATTTTAGGCTAATATAAAAACGTGCTATATATGTATGTAGCTCATCAGTGACCATTCTTCTTTTAGAGTGCAATGTTGCGAATAGCAATTTTTGTGCTGCTAAACTCTCATTCCAAACATTGACACAAGCGTTTGCTTATACGTGTGTCTGCCATCTTGATATTTTTTGATTAATAAAATTCTCAGGAAAATGAGATGGCATGTCTACAGTTAACTTTAGTATCAGTGTCTCGTGACCTTGCTACCTAAAAGATTAATTGTCGTGTATTATTTAGACGTATTTAAGATTTCTCAAATAGGGATACCTGTTTGACCCCTACATGTTTAAAGGAAGTAAAATGGCTAAGACCCCTGCAGAAAAAATTTGGTTCAATGGTGAAATTATGCCTTGGCAAGATGCGACTGTGCATGTCATGACTCATGCTATTCACTATGGCTCTTCTGTATTTGAAGGTATTCGTGCTTATAACACCCCGGATCAAGGTACATGTGTTTTTCGTTTGAATGATCACAATCGTCGTTTGTTTGATTCGGCAAAAATTTATCGTATGACCATTCCTTACACATTGGATCAAATCAATTCTGCGACCATGGACATTATCCGCGCCAATGATTTGAAGTCAGCTTATATTCGTCCAATTGCTTTCTATGGTGATTTAGGTATGGGTATCCAAGTACCATTCGGTCAAGAAACTGAATTGAGTATTGCAGCATTTGAGTGGGGCGCTTACTTAGGTGAAGAGGCTTTACAAAATGGCGTAGATGCAGGTATTTCCTCATGGAGTCGCCTAGCAGCTAATACTTTACCGACAGGTGCAAAAGCTGGCGGTAACTATTTATCTTCACAATTGATTTCAATGGAAGCGCGGCGTCATGGTTATGGAGAAGGTATTGCATTAGATGTGAATGGATATGTATCAGAAGGTGCTGGTGAAAATATTTTTGTTATTCGTGACAAAGTTGTCATGACAACACCAAAAACAGCAGCAATTTTACCAGGGATCACGCGCGATACTTGCATGGTCATGCTCAAAGAGCTGGGTTATGAGATCCGTGAAGAAAATATCCCACGCGAGTCGATGTATTTAGCCGATGAGATATTTATGTGCGGTACTGCAGCTGAAGTAACGCCAGTGCGTTCAGTGGACGGTATTGCTGTTGGTAACGGTGGCCGAGGACCGATCACCAAAGAAGTTCAAGATATGTTCTTTGGACTATTTAACGGTTCAACTCCTGACAAATGGGGTTGGTTAACACCTGTTTATAAGTAATAAATTTAAGATATTTTAAGAGAGATTATTGTGCCAAAACTTCGCTCCGCAACAACTACACAAGGCCGTAATATGGCTGGTGCACGTGCTTTATGGCGTGCGACTGGAATGAAAGATTCTGACTTTGGTAAGCCTATTATTGCAGTTGCCAACTCATTCACGCAATTTGTACCTGGTCATGTTCATTTGAAAGATATGGGGCAATTAGTTGCTCGTAGTATCGAAGCTGCCGGTGGTGTCGCTAAAGAATTTAACACCATTGCTGTGGATGATGGGATTGCGATGGGCCATGCTGGTATGTTGTACAGCTTGCCGTCACGCGAAATTATTGCTGACTCTGTGGAGTATATGGTTAACGCGCATTGTGCTGATGCGATCGTCTGTATTTCCAACTGTGACAAAATTACCCCAGGGATGTTAATGGCATCTATGCGCCTTAACGTGCCCGTCATTTTTGTTTCTGGTGGTCCGATGGAAGCGGGTAAGACGAAACTGTCTGATCAGTTAATCAAACTGGATTTAGTAGATGCGATGGTTGCGGCGGCAGATGACAAAGTGTCTGATGCTGACAGTGAAGAAATTGAACGTTCGGCTTGCCCAACGTGTGGCTCATGTTCCGGTATGTTCACTGCTAACTCGATGAACTGCTTAACAGAAGCGCTTGGTTTATCATTACCAGGTAATGGTTCCTTGTTAGCGACCCATGCTGACCGTGAACAATTGTTTATTCGTGCCGGCCAAGAAATCGTTAAATTATGTCAACGCTATTATGGCGATGATGATGAGTCTGCATTACCTCGAAATATCGCAAATTTTGCTGCATTTGAAAACGCAATGAGTTTAGATATTGCGATGGGTGGTTCCACTAACACTATTTTGCACTTAATTGCAGCTGCAATTGAAGGTGAAGTACCGTTTACGATGGATGATATCGATCGCTTATCTCGCAAAGTTCCACATTTATGTAAAGTGGCTCCTGCAACTCCGGAATATCACATGGAAGATGTCCATAGAGCCGGTGGTGTAATGGGTATTTTGAATGAACTAAACAAAGCTGGTTTGTTGCATGCAGATACTAATCACGTGCTAGGTGGCACTATTGGTGATGTGATTGCGAGCATGGATATTACTCGCGAAAACCCAGAGGCCGATAAATTTTATCGAGCAGGCCCAGCAGGGATCCGCACCACTCAGGCATTCAGCCAAGATTGTCGTTGGGATACTACCGATAGTGACCGTGCTAATGGTTGTATAAGAAGCATCGATAATGCGTTTAGCTTAGAAGGTGGTTTAGCTGTTTTATTTGGTAACTTAGCCGAAGATGGCTGTATTGTGAAAACGGCAGGTGTCGATGAATCCATTCATAAGTTTGATGGCGTCGCACGGGTTTTTGAATCTCAAGATGATGCAGTATCTGCGATCTTACAAGATACGATTAAACCAGGTGATGTGTTAGTCATCCGTTATGAAGGTCCACGTGGTGGTCCTGGTATGCAAGAAATGCTCTACCCAACGTCTTACTTGAAGTCAAAAGGTTTAGGTAAAGCATGTGCATTGATCACTGACGGTCGTTTCTCTGGTGGTACATCAGGTTTATCAATTGGTCATTGTTCTCCGGAAGCGGCTAGTGGTGGCGGTATAGCTTTAGTTGAAGAAGGGGATAAGATTGCGATTGATATTCCTAATCGCAGTATCAACCTCGTAGTATCCGATGCTGAACTAAGTGCACGTCGCACGGCAATGGAACAACGTGAGCGTCCATATAAACCCGTATCACGTGATCGTAAAGTATCACTCGCACTGCGCAATTTTGCTATGCTAGCAACCAGTGCTGATAAAGGTGCGGTACGTGATCCAAGCAAGCTAGAAGACATTTAAGTCGTAGGGCTAAGAACTGTTTTATTTGTCTTAGCCCGTCATCAATACACGGTAAACGCCCGTAACTGGCGTTTACCTCTTAGCCGTATTAACGAGAAGTATTAACGTGAATAAACCTACCGTGCAGCCAAGTCCTAATGAATATCTAAAAAAGATCCTCCTAGCTCCTGTGTATGAAGCTGCCGTAAATTCAGATTGTGTCGTAATGAATAGACTGTCAGCTGAGTTAGGTAATACGGTTGTGTTAAAACGTGAAGACCAACAACCGGTTAAATCCTTTAAGTTACGCGGTGCATACAATCGTATGAGTCAACTTTCTGATGAGCAATTAGCAGCAGGTGTTATTGCGGCTTCTGCAGGTAATCATGCCCAAGGTATGGCGTATGCAGCTCAAAAGAAACAAATTCATGCCACGATTGTAATGCCAGAAACGACACCTGATATCAAAGTCGATGCGGTGCGTCGTTTCGGTGGTGAATGGGTAACGATTGTGCAGCATGGTACTAGTTTTGATCAGGCTCTCGCCAAAGCAAATGCGCTCAGTGCTGCACAAAATTTAACGATGATCCCGCCTTTTGATGATCCTGACGTTATTGCTGGCCAAGGTACGATTGCCCGTGAAATGTTAGAACAGCACCCTGAATTAGACACTTTATTTGTCGCTGTTGGGGGAGGTGGTTTAGCCGCTGGAATTGCCATTTACGTAAAACAATTACGTCCAGAGGTAAAGATCATTGCGGTTGAGTCTGCTGAATCGGCTTGCTTAAAAGCAGCTATGGCTGCAGGCGAGCCTGTAGCATTACCTTCTGTGGGTATTTTTGCCGATGGCGTTGCGGTTAAAATTATGGGACAGGAAACATTTCGTCTATGCCAAACTTACGTGGATGAAGTGATGACCGTCACTAATGATGAAATCTGTGCGGCCATTAAAGATATTTTTGATGATACACGGGTTATTGCAGAACCTGCAGGTGCTTTATCCGTTGCCGCTATCCGCAAGTATACACGTGAAAATAATGTGTCAGGCCAGCACCTAGGCGGTATTTTATGTGGAGCAAATATTAATTTTCATACGTTGCGTTATGTCTCTGAACGTTGTGAATTAGGTGAAGGTAAAGAGGCCGTCTTTTCAGTCAAAATTCCAGAGCAAACCGGCTCATTTAAGACATTTTGTGAATTGTTGGGTGGTATCAATATCACCGAGTTTAATTATCGTTTTGCAAGTAAAGACGAAGCGCATGTATTTGTCGGTGTAAAATTGAAACGTGGCTTAGAGGAATACGCAGAGTTAACGGGTGGCTTGGCTGCGGCAGGTTATGAATGGTGTGATCTGTCAAATAACGAATTAGCGAAACTTCATGTCAGACATATGGTGGGTGGTAAACCGCCTGTGCCGATTAATGAACGTGTTTTCGGTTTTGAGTTCCCAGAGTATCCGGGTGCTTTAATGCACTTCCTAAACACCTTAGGTGCGCGTTGGGATATCACTTTATTTCATTATCGCAACCACGGTGCGGCGGAAGGCTTAGTGTTAGTTGGTTTTGATCTACCAGAAGATTGTGATGCAGCATTTAAAGACCACTTAGCACAGCTCGGGTTCACCTATGCTGAACATACGGATAACCCGGCCTACCAATTCTTTTTAGGTAATCATCCTTAGATTACCTTTTTCACTAATCTAGATTTTGTAAGTGCTGAACTATCTCTGGGTAAACTAGGAGATTAACCAATTCGCTTAATGCTTCCGATTCAGCATTAAGCTCCATGGCTCCAGAATCATTTGATGTTAATAAACCATTCTCGCGTAATCCATTCACTAGTGTGGCAAAAACATTTTTATCTGAAAACTCAGGTGAACTCACACCAAATAATTTGGATAAACGCTCGGCAATTTTTCTTGAACCACGTTCCAAATCACTACGGCTAGTCGCTTCATTTTGGCGCAATTGGTGAAGTACGACTGCATAGCGTTGGAAGGTTTCTTGTAATACTCTGGATAATAACCAAGCAGAAGTAAAAGCTTTATCCTCGGCAGCTGGGGCTTTGAGTATTTTACCGGCTTGGACAAGTATGCCTTGGATTTTAAACTGGTCGATGTAGTTATCAATTAACTCTTCTAATTGCGCAGGTTTAAAATAAATAAAAAGTTCTCTTTGTAATAGTGGATAAATTGTCGCACACGTCTGTTTAATGTACTTTTTTTCACAACCCTTCTGCGCGAATACGAGTGCTAAAATTAAACTTGGTAGCGCAAATTGATGCATGATGTTGTTGCGGTAATACGTTAAAACGACCGCTTTATCGGGCTGTGGTGAGATGAGTTCACCATACTCATCTTGGGTGACTTGTAGGCGTTTCAACGCAAGAGTTTGCTCCACCATTTTTGCAGCACTTACGTCTGGTACAGATGCGGTATCTGAAAATGGTAAGGCTTTAAACAAAGTGAGGTAATCGTCCAAAGTATGGATGAGATCCGTTTTGCTCAATGTGTGCATCTTGGCTGAAAGTAGGCATAGTGCAATTAATGACATACCATTTAAAGCGCCAGATTTATTGATTTCCAACATCACATCATCGGCTAAACGATTGACTGCAGGTGTCAACCAGGCCGGTTTTTTCTCAACGTTGTTTGGTTTTTCTGTATTCCACTCAGGGGTATGCTCATCCAAGAACTTGTTGAGCTGAATCGGTTCACCAAAGTTTAAGAAACCATGTCCGTAGTTACGAAGTTTTTTCAACGCACCCAGAACTTGTAATGGCGACTCTTTTTTCTTGGATTTACCTTTCAGCTCTTTTACATACGAGCCCACTTCCATGACATTTTCATAGCCAATATATACTGGCACAATGCTGACAGGGCGATTAATACCCTTACTCATTGCTTGAATAGTCATAGCGAGCATACCTGTTTTCGGTGGTAATAAACGTCCAGTGCGAGAACGCCCACCTTCAGGATAGTATTTGACAGAGTAACCCTTGTTAAATAATAGTTCTAAATACTCTCTAAAAACAGCTGTGTATAATTTGTTTCCGGCAAAGCTACGACGCAAGAAAAAAGCACCTGCACGACGAAAAATGGGACCTGCCGGCCAAAAGTTTAGATTAATCCCAGCCGCAATATGTGGAGTTACTAAACCTTCTTTGTAGATGACATAGGTTAAAAGTAAATAATCCATATGTGAGCGATGACATGGAACATACACAATTTCATGGCCATTGCGGGATAGTTCACGTACTTTTGCAGCATTTCCTACAGAAATACCATTATAAATTTTATTCCAGATGGGGGTTAATATTCTATCCGCGAATCGAACTAGTCCCTCGCGGTAATCACCTGCAATTTCGGTTAAGTAATCATGGGCTTCTTGTTTTGCCTGTGCTTTAGTTTTACCTTTATTGTCTACCAGCTCTGCGATAGCGGCTTTGACTGAATCAGAACCTACGACAGCGGAGTGCAAAGTTTGTCTTTCAAGTAATGTTGGCCCGGTTAGCCCTTGGCGTTTACGTTGAAAATGAGTACCAGTTACGCGGAGTAATTTTTTGGCTATTTGTGCGTCTGTGCCATGCTGTTGAGCCATATATTGACTGGACACAGAGCGTGAAAAAGAAACAAAACTGTCACGACCTAGGAATAAAACAATAAACACTTTGCGTAACCAACTCGGTGAGGCGACGTCAACTAAGACATCACTAAAGCCCGGTTTCGACTTATCCGGTGCGCGCCCCCAAGTAATATAAACGGGGACAATCTGTAAATCTAAGTCAGGTTGCTGGCGATGAATGTGAAAGAGCTTTGTAACCTGGTGTTCCATATTTTTCTTGGTCGATTTTTTACCAAATAAAGGTTTTGGACTGTGTAAATACAAACAAGTATTCATGGATTCTTCAGGGCTTAATGTCACTGATTTGAACGGGCTGATTAATCCGAGTTTCTTGGCCGACATAGATAAGGCTACTTGGTCAGAGACAGAGTCTGTATGTAACACATATAGAATCGGTTTTTTGGGATCAATATTCAGTTCTTCTGATAATGCACTGGGGATGGTGTGTGGACGCACTAGCAGGCGCAGAGGCCAATATAGTAGGGAAATCAAAACACTACGAAACACAGACATAAAAGAATCCTTTATTATTAACTTTCATATTATAACGTGAAAACTGAGTGAAGCGTTAGTCAGAATGAGAAGAGCATGGATAAATAAACACTTGTAATTTATACAGCACTGGATATACTCACACCACTGTCTGAATTCACAGGAATTGATCATGCGTCCCTTAACACCCCGTCAGCAAGAAGTATTAGATCTTGTTAAAGCAGCTATGCAAGATACTGGTATGCCACCTACACGTGCAGAGATTGCACGCCAACTAGGTTTTAAATCGGCAAATGCGGCTGAGGAACATTTAAAAGCCTTGGCTAAGAAAGGTGTGATTGAGATGCTTCCAGGCACCTCACGAGGGATTAAGCTAAATGTCCCCCTAGATGACATTGTGGAAGAAGAAGGCCTGCCTTTGATTGGCCGCGTGGCAGCAGGTGAACCCATCTTAGCTCAAGAGCATGTCGAATCTCATTACCAAGTAGACCCCGCATTATTCCATCCTGCGGCGGACTTTTTACTCCGTGTAAATGGAATGAGCATGAAGGATATCGGGATTCTTGATGGTGATTTATTAGCAGTGCATCGCACCACAGACGTGCACAACGGTCAGGTTGTGGTTGCGCGGGTAGATGAAGATGTAACGGTTAAGCGTTTGGAGAAAAATGGTTCTCAGGTAGTTTTACATGCAGAAAATGAAGATTTTTCTCCAATCAAAGTCGACTTAGCAAGTCAGCCATTTAACATCGAAGGTATTGCTGTTGGTGTTATTAGAAATGCAGATTGGATGTAAGTGCATAGATTAATGTAAAATTTACGTTAACAATATAGATATAAATAAAAGACCAGTGTATGAAAATACGCTGGTTTTTTTGTGGTCTTAAATTAATCTAAACCGCTGAAACCTATACCAAAGTTGAGATGGTTAGTGTTCAGGTTATAAATTTATATGTAAACCTGATAAAACGGTTGTGCAAATTACAGACATTGTTTAACATATCGTTAACAGTATTTGTATATGGGCTTAACATTTCTGGGTTTGTTTGAATTAAGGATTACAAAACTAGAAGTGTGTGCTGTGGATAAAAGACCGCGGAGGTGTTGAGTGGGTTTACTCAAAGGAACGATTGGGGCGCTGATAAGTTTATTTGTATCAGTTTCTGTGTTTGCACAAAGTGCAGAAACCGCAAGAAGTGATTTGAATTTACGTCAAGGTGTGACTGAGATAAGCTCTCAAGTATATGACCTGCACATGCTGATGTTTTATATCTGTATTGGCATCGGTGTATTAGTGTTTGGGATAATGTTTATTTCGATGTTCTTACATCGCAAATCAAGAGGAGTGAAACCTGCTAACTTTCATGAAAGTGTTAAAGTAGAAATAGCATGGACAGTAGCGCCATTTGTTATTTTAGTTTTAATGGCTATCCCTGCTGCCAATACATTAATTGCCATGGAAGATACTTCTGAAGCTGATTTAACTATATTAGTCACAGGTTCTCAATGGAAATGGCACTATAAATATATGGATAGTGACATTGAGTACTTCTCAAATTTGGCGACTCAACGAGAACAAATCAAAAACAAATTCAGTAAAGGTGAAAATTACCTATTAGAAGTTGACCGTCCTCTGGTTATTCCAACCGGCCAAAAAGTTCGTTTTTTAATTACTTCGGATGATGTTATCCACTCTTGGTGGGTGCCTGATTTCGCAGTGAAAAAAGATGCAAATCCTGGATTTATTAATGAAGCTTGGACCAATGTGATTGAGCCAGGTGTTTATCGCGGTCAGTGTGCTGAGTTGTGTGGTAAGGACCATGGGTTTATGCCGATAGTCGTTATTGCAAAGGACCCTACTGACTACAATGCATGGAAGTCTGAAAAGATAGCTGCAATTGAAGAAGCGAAAGCAGAAGAGGAACGCTTGCTCGCCATGAATATGAGCATGGATGACTTAATGGCTAACGGTAAAAAGCAATATTTAGCTAAGTGCGCTGCATGTCACCAACCTAACGGTGAAGGTTTACCAGGTGTTTTCCCATCGATAAAAGGCAGTGCTATTGCTCTGAACGATAAAGTGGGACACATCGACATTATTTTAAATGGTCGAGCGGGTACCGCAATGCAGTCTTTCTCAAAGCAATTGACCTTATCGGAAATTGCAGCAGTTGTAACATATACGCGTAATGCATGGGGCAATGATACGGGTGACATCATCCAAGCCAAAGATGTATTTATGCAAGCAAATGGTAAATAGGAGCGAAGATCATGAGTTCTGCAACAGAGACACTCCAACATGATGCTCACGATGATCATCATCATGGCCCCGCAAAAGGGATCAAGCGTTGGCTTTTAACCACTAACCACAAAGATATCGGTACGCTATATCTATGGTTCTCTTTTATTATGTTCTTAACCGGTGGCGCGATGGCAATGGTCATTCGTGCTGAGTTATTTCAGCCGGGTTTACAAATTGTTGATCCACAATTCTTCAACCAAATGACAACCGTGCACGGATTGATTATGGTGTTTGGTGCGGTTATGCCAGCATTTACAGGCCTGGCAAACTGGTTAATCCCGATGATGATTGGTGCGCCAGATATGGCTTTACCAAGAATGAATAACTGGAGTTTTTGGATCCTACCATTCGCTTTCTTAATTTTATTATCATCTTTATTTGTTGAGGGTGGTGGTCCTGCTTTTGGTTGGACATTCTATGCCCCGTTATCAACTACTTACTCAGGTGATAGCACGGCATTGTTTGTATTCTCAGTGCATATTATGGGGATTTCATCCATTATGGGTGCCATTAATGTCATTGTCACCATATGGAATATGCGTGCTCCGGGCATGACATGGATGAAAATGCCAATGTTTGTATGGACTTGGTTAATTACAGCCTTCTTGTTGATTGCTGTTATGCCGGTATTAGCAGGTGTAGTTACGATGGTGTTGACGGATAAGTATTTCGGTACGAGTTTCTTCAACGCAGCAGGTGGTGGTGATCCTGTCATGTTCCAGCATATTTTCTGGTTCTTCGGACACCCTGAAGTGTATATTATGATTTTACCAGCATTCGGTATTATTTCGCACATCATACCGACATTTGCTCGCAAACCTTTGTTTGGTTATGCCTCGATGGTCTACGCAACAGCATCGATTGCCCTGTTATCGTTTATTGTTTGGGCGCACCACATGTTTACAACAGGGATGCCCGTCGCAGCAGAAATGTTCTTCATGTTTGCAACGATGCTAATTTCGGTTCCAACTGGTGTGAAAGTCTTTAACTGGGTTGCAACTATGTGGCGTGGAGCGATGACATTTGAAATCCCCATGTTATTTGCGATTGCGTTTGTGATCCTATTCACGATCGGTGGCCTGTCAGGCTTGATGTTGGCGATAACACCAGTGGACTTCCAATACCATGATACGTATTTCGTAGTCGCTCACTTCCATTATGTTCTTGTAACAGGTGCAGTATTCTCGATTATGGCGGCAGCCTATTATTGGTTGCCAAAATGGACGGGTGTTATGTTCGATATTACGTTGGCAAAATGGCATTTCTGGGCTTCTCTAATCTCGGTGAATGTATTGTTCTTCCCGATGCATTTCGTTGGCTTAGCAGGTATGCCGCGTCGTATTCCTGATTACGCATTACAGTTTGCGGACTTTAACAAGTGGATCAGTATTGGTGGTTTTGCCTTCGGTTTATCGCAGTTGATATTCCTCGCATTACTAATTAAAGCCTGTCGTAAGAAAGGTGAGCCTGTAACAGACCAAGTTTGGGATGGGGCAGAAGGACTAGAGTGGGAAATCCCATCTCCAGCGCCTTATCATACCTTTGATACGCCACCTGTAGTGAAATAAGGACGTCTTATGCAACCAGAGCAACCACATAATCCAAATAGTCGACTCGTTGTTAAATTGGTTGGTGTTGTATTTGGCATGTTTGCTTTTGGTTTTGCGTTGGTCCCTTTATACGATGTTTTTTGTGACATCACAGGGATCAATGGTAAGACAAATGAGACAGCTGTGACGTATTCTGCTCCAGAAGTGGACACGTCACGGATGATTACCGTGCAATTTATAACAAAAACAACCGCCGGTATGCCTTGGAAATTTGAAGCACGTACAGAAACGGTCAAAGTTCATCCTGGTGAATTAAATACAGTTGAGTTTTATGTACGCAACCCTGCTATTAGAGATATTGTCGGCCAAGCAATTCCGTCGGTCTCACCTGGTACAGCAGCATTGTATTTAAATAAAACAGAGTGTTTTTGCTTCAATAACCAACCCTTACCTTCTGGACAAGAGGCTGTAATGCCAATGCAGTTCTATGTTGATCCACAACTACCAGAAGATATTAATTTTTTTACTGTTCAATATACTTTGTATGACATTACAGGCACATCAGCTGATGTGACTTCAGAACCAGCAGAGTAAAGGAGAGCTCAATGGCACAGCAAGAATACCAAAAGTACTATGTTCCAGAATCCAGTCCCTGGCCGATTGTCGGCGCTGTGGCATTATTTTTAATTGCAGTAGGTGCTGCTAATTTCACGGTAGAGATGACCAAGGACAAAGAGGGCTTTGGTGGTTGGATCCTGTTTGCTGGGATCACTATGTTGATTGTTATGGTGACAGGTTGGTTCAGAAATCAAATTCATGAATCTATGTCCGGATTATATTCAGATCAGCTAGGACGCTCATATCGACAAGGTATGGCGTGGTTTATTTTCTCTGAAATTATGTTTTTTGCTGCGTTTTTTGGCGCGTTGTTTTATGCCCGAACCATTGCGCTTCCTTGGTTGGGAGGTGCATCTAATAATGCTATGACGAATGAAGTTCTATGGCCTGGTTTTGAGGCTGTGTGGCCGCTATTACAAACACCCGGAGGGACAGAATCTACTCAAATGGGCTGGTTTGGTTTACCATTGATCAACACACTATTGTTACTCACTTCTTCTGTGACATGTCACTATGCACACGTTGGTTTAGAACAGAATAAGCGCAAACAACTCTCATTTATGCTCGGTCTGACTATTTTACTAGGTTGTATATTCCTAGGGTTGCAGGCTTATGAGTATATTCATGCTTATGATATTGGTTTAACCTTAGATTCAGGCGTTTATGGGAATACCTTCTTCTTATTAACAGGTTTTCATGGAATGCATGTGACATTAGGTACGGTGATTTTGATTGTCTTGTATTTCCGGGTTAAAAAAGGTCATTTTACCCCAGATAATCACTTCGCATTCCAAGCTGGTAGCTGGTATTGGCACTTTGTTGATGTGGTATGGGTCATGTTATTCTTCTTCGTCTATATCTTATAAGCGCAATTGTATATTATATTTTCCGTTGCATTCACTAACGCATAGCGAGTAGTTGAGAAACGATTTTTTAAAATGACAAAACATTGTGTGTAAATGTTGTAAAAGGGTAGCTTAGTAAAGCTACCCTTTTCGTTTGTAGAATAAAAAAAGAAGTCGCGAAAAATTTTAGTAGGAAGGATGATACAAGCTAGAGCTACAGGGATTAGAACTACAGTGGGTAGTGCCTCAGAAACTAGGACTACAGAGATTAGAGTTACATAAGATAGAACTATAGATAGATACCGTACAACTTCAAATCTAATGTATACAAGTTATACGTTGTATAACTGAATTGTCTTGTTAGATGCTGCAAACACACGTAGTGTGAATTTGGCACTATAAGGTTTTAAGGTTAATACTTAATAAGGTCTAGGATTGGGCTCAATCCAACCTAGGGCAACTGCAATAACGATTAAGAAAACAATCGCAGCAGAGGCAAGTACCCTCCTACCAATAAATTTAGACATATTCTCTTTAGGTTGATCTGCTTGCATCATGATTTTCATAGCTCTAAACAGATTAAAAACCATAAAAATAAGTAAACCACCGATTAAAATTTTGATTAGCATGGTGTATTTCCAAAAAAATTAGGTATATTAGACCTATGAAAAATAATAACAAAAGCTTAACATTTATTTCACATGGAGTCGTGTTAATTGTCTTTGCTTGTTTGTGTGTCTTGGGTATATGGCAGACACAAAGGTATTTCGCAAAACAAGAACGATTGGAAACTATTGCACAAAAAACTGCATATAGCGCTTTTACTTTCAAAGATGTCGCGGCGTATCCAGGTGAAATTAAAGACTTACAAATAACGGATACTATTCAGGAATTTTCAGATAAATGGTTCTGGCTGGATAACAGACAGATTGACGGACAGGTTGGCTATGATTTGATTATCCCTGGTTTGACCGATATTGGTTGGGTATTGGTAAACTTTGGTTGGGTAAAAGGGGATAAATCACGTTTATTATTACCAGATATTAGCTACTTAGGTACTACACCAATGAGAGCGTCTGGGGCTGTCGTCATTCCAGGGATAAATCGTTTTGTAACAGAAACAGCCGCTAATGATGGCATTTTTCCCAAGCGGATCCAACAAGTAGAATTTGCGACTTTATCGGTTTTTTCAGATATGAAATTACAACCATTCATGCTCAAACTAACAGAGCCTAGCGAACAATTTGTGCGCCGTTGGCAGCCTGTTGTTATGGCGCCAGAAAAGCATATAGGATATGCCCTGCAATGGTTCGGTTTAGCTATTGCTCTGCTAGTTATTTACTGGCGGGTTTGGGTTAAACAAAAGGGAAGTGGTAAAGCAAGTACTAGTAAGAATGGATAAAAAGCCATAAAACATCTATTGAGTGAAGAAACATAACGCATTGACTGAATGCGACTAAATTATTTACCTAATCGGGTAATAGACCTAATCCATTAACAAGTATCAGTAGATATACAATGATTAAAGATGTTCATTCATAGACAAAATAAAATAAAACAAACTTTACAATTAATGATCAACCCTCTCTTTGGTAAGGACAACAATGAACAATAAAAAAGCCCTTTTACTCTTACTTTTTGTTTTTATACTGCCCGTAATACTGGCAAAAGTTGCTTTAGAAAGTAATTTCTTTAATAAAGCGGCCACAAATTCTGGCGAACTGCTCAATCCAGTCATTGATTTTGGCCCAGCATTCAGTGACAAAGAGCCATTATGGCGCCTTGTTTACGTGGTGCCAAATGTTTGTGACGCAGAGTGTGAAAACGCCATCTTTGCCATCCAACAAGTACATACTGCTATGGGTAAGCACAGTAGCCGAGTCCAACCAGTGATTATAACTACTGAAGAAAGTGCAAAAGATGTGTTGGCGGATGCAAACTTAGCTCGTATTTATGCAGAACAACAAGCAGTGGAAACTCAACATACCATTGATAAGGTTTTATTAAGTAAAAAAAATGTAAATGAAATGTTTAAAAGCGTTGATGTAAATGGTATTTTTATCGTAGATACATTAAACAATGGGATGTTAAAGCATCCAACGTTTACTGATAAAGAAGAAGCAGTACAGGCAAGTCGTTTAATTTTAAGCGATGTGAGAAAACTGCTCAAGTTGTCAAGAATAGGATAGAGTTGTTCATGAAGAAGTTAGCGTTAGCGAGTATTTTACTTGCACTTGTAGTTATCGTTTTAGGTGCATATACCCGTTTAACAGATGCTGGCTTAGGTTGTCCTGATTGGCCAGGTTGTTATGGTTTAGTCGGTGTGCCTATGACTATAGAGACCATTCAAGAGGCTAATCAAGCTTTTCCAGAGCGACCTGTTGAAGTAGAAAAAGCATGGAACGAGATGATCCATCGCTACTTTGCTTCAACCTTAGGTTTATTCATATTAATTATTGCTGGTCTTGCTGTATTTAAGCGCAAAGCAACCGCCCCCCTGAAACTCCCCATATTTTTACTTATTTTAGTATGCTTTCAGGGTGCACTTGGTATGTGGACTGTGACTCTAAACTTATTACCCGCCGTGGTAATGATGCATTTATTAGGTGGCTTCACGGTTATTTCATGTTTATTTTTATTGTACTTGCGTATGACGCCATATCAACTTCCGATGGGTAATGGACACATGCGGGATTACGCCAAATACGCTCTGTTGGGGATCATCCTATTAGTGGTGCAAATCGCACTTGGCGGCTGGGTGTCAGCAAATTACGCATCTTTAGCATGCACAGAGCTGCCTATTTGCCAGGGCGATTGGACTGATAATTTGGCTTTCAAAGGTGCATTTAGTGTTCCCGAAGCGCAGAACTATGAGTTTGGTGCGCATCCCTATTATGAGCGCATGACTATGCATGTAGTACACCGTTTTGGTGCGATTGTAGTGAGTGCATATTTACTCTGGCTAGCTTTTGTTTTGTATACAAAAGCGAACTCGAACATGCTTAAAAAGTTAGGGACTACAATTGTTGTTGTCTTATTTGTGCAAGTAGCGCTAGGTATCAGTAACGTTGTTTATTCATTACCCTTAACAGTGGCGACTTTACACAACGCGGTCGCGGCCTGCCTCTTACTAGTCATGGTGATGACTACGTATAGCCTTTATCGAAAAGTCTAGGAGATTTCCCAATGGCAAATTCTGCAGCTGTTTCCAAAGCAGCATCTACCTCTAAAGTAACTTCTGGTAATAATGTACAAAAAGCCTCTTGGCGCGATTATTATGAAATGACAAAACCGAATGTAGTACTGCTTTTGCTATTAACTGCACTAGTTGGTATGTGCCTAGCTTCTGAAACATGGATTGACGCCCAAACATTGATTGCGGGCTTGTTTGGTATTGGAGCATTGTCTTCTGCTGCAGCAGTTGTGAATCATGTGGTCGATCAAGAAATAGACACTAAAATGGCACGCACATTTAACCGCCCTGTAGCCAAAGGTCGCGTCTCATCAACTCAAGCGATTGTTTTTGCTGTTATCCTTGGGGTAACCGGCTTCATAGCCTTGGAGCTATGGGTAAATCGTCTGACAGCTATTCTTACGTTTGCTGGTTTAGTGGGTTATGCAGGTATTTATACAATGTTCTTGAAGCGAGCAACACCACAAAATATTGTGATTGGTGGTTTAGCTGGTGCAATCCCTCCTTTACTAGGTTGGACAGCGGTGACTGGGGAAATCCATGCCTTCCCATTGTTATTAGTGTTGATTGTGTTCACTTGGACACCACCGCATTTTTGGGCGCTAGCGATTCATCGTGAGAAAGATTACGCTAAGGCTAAAATTCCAATGTTACCGGTAACTCATGGTGTGGAGTACACCAAGACGTTTGTTTTATTGTATACCGTGCTTTTGTGTTTAGTGTGCCTGCTCCCCTACCTTGTCGGTATGGCTGATATGATTTATTTAGTTGGTTCGAGTGCTCTGAATGCAGGCTTTATGTATTACGCATATAAACTAAAATACAACGCAGAACCAGGTACCGCTATGGCGACTTTCAAATATTCAATATTCCATTATTCATTTAATGGTGTTATTTGTGGTGTTATTGCTAGATCATTACATTCCAATTAGTTTATGATATTTAAAATCGGTAATCGGTAATCGGTAATCGGTAATCGGTAATCGGTAATCGGTATCCCATAATTATAGTCGGTCTGTATTCTAGGAAGGTAGCATTAATGCGCAAGCACTCTGGTCAATCCCAAAACCTATTCTTACTCATTGCGGCCTTGGTTGCTTTACTTGTAGGGATCACCTTTTACACGCATTTCACTCAGCCCTCAGAATCCTCAACCATTCAACCATCTAAAGTAACCGATTATGCTGGACAATATGGTACTGAGTACATTCAATGGTACCCTCAACCTCGGCAACTTGTTGAGTTTGAACTAGTTACGAGCGCACAAAAAACGATGACGAACCAAGCGCTAGAGAACCAATGGACCTTAGCTTTTGTTGGGTATACTTTCTGTCCTGATATTTGTCCTACTACACTGGCTGCTCTGAATCGTGCGTACGCTGATATTGCAGCTATAGATACTGAGTTTCCTGTCAAAGTATGGTTCTTATCGGTTGATCCAAAACGCGACACACCTGAAAGATTGGCTGATTATGTCCAGTTTTTTAATCCGGCATTTATTGCTGCAACTGGGGAGCACAAACAACTTTATCCCTTGGTGAGAAGTATGGGGATGATGTATGCCATGGCAGGAGATACCAGTCAGCCTAATTATCTGGTTGACCATTCTGGTTCGATTGTTTTGATCAATCCAAATGGGGAGGTTGTAGGGCGCTTCAAACCTAAAGGAGTACCAGGCCAAATAGCGATTAGTGATACGGAACAGATTTTGGCAGATTTACCAAAAATTGTGGGTTCTTAGGCTGTTAATCAATAAGTAACAATCCATGGTTCAATAAGTTTTAATTCAGCCAGCTGTTTTCTAAAAGCCGTTACTCAGTAAAGCTTATATCAGTAAGTACTTATTTACTAAGTGGTTAATCAATAAAAGTTCCATCTTTACGGGCTTTGAAAAACGGCTGGGAGTACCAATAAAAACGCCCTTTTTGAGTTTTACTCGGCGCTGTACAATTTATTCTAGAACGACCAAGAGGCCACTCTTTGGGTAACTTTACGGTCACATTAGCAACGCCTGCAATATTTCCTCTTACAACTTCTAATCTATCCCCTTGAAAGAAACAGCCTACTTGTGAGGTATAGAAATCCGTATTGTCGACACTTAGTAGCATCGTCTCTGGCATAGTGGGAGTCACGACCGGATCAGTAATGGAGTTTTCGATGACAGGAAAAGCCAGACTGTGCATTTTCGTCTTCAACGTCTTGAGAGATGCATAACGTCCGCCTGCTGGGAATCTTGGCAAAGCACCGAAATCACTGAAACTGGAGATGCCGCCTGAGTGTTGCGCAAATGCTGTGTAATCAAGTGCCTTTAAACGGTTTTTTACCACAGTAGAAAATTCGCCGAACGGATAGGCGAGATATTTAAGGGAATATCCTATTTTTTCAGTTAATTGCGCCTCTGCTGTTGTTATATTTTTCACGATTCGAGCTAACCAATCAGCCTCGTTTTCATTAGGTAAACGGTCTAAAAGATGTAAATGGTCGAGGGTGTGATTAGCAAAAGTAACTCCCTCATTTTGCATTTGGGTAATTTGCTCCCAAGTCAGCTGCTTTTTACTTTGTCCAATGGCAGGAGGATTTACAAACACAGTATAAGGAAAGCCATAAGATTGTAATAAAGGATGGGCAATGCGATATATATTTTCATAGCCATCATCAAAGGTAATTACTAGGGTATTTGTGGGTACTTTTGTGCCTTGACGCAGTGCGTCGATGACTTTAGGAAGCGGTAAAACGGTAAAATACTCAGCTATGTAAGCTAAGTGTTCAGCAAAAATGTCTGGCCTTGTGGAGGTAATCGCTGGCGTATCTTCGGCGACATGGTGATACTGCAAAATTACTGCATTATCAGCAAACAGGTTTTGTATAGCGACAGTCGATTGTCTTGGTCCATTGAGTTTTTGTCCTGATAGATGGGCAGGTGCTGTGACGGAATACGTGGCGGGATAAGTCGGCGTAGACATTTCAGTATCCGTATTTGCTTCTGCTATGCCAGAAGTCAGTGATAAATATGACAAACTGAACATGCTGACCAAGAACGACTTAATACAAAAGAGATAAGCCGTGCTACCATTAAAAAATTGATTACTCATTGCGATTCCTATGCCTGCATTAGCCCAAAGACTCGGTCGTCATTATACGTTACTTGCTTTAGCTTTTCCCATGATCCTAGCTAATATCTCTCAGCCACTTTTAGGTTTGGTGGATACTGCTGTTCTTGGTCATTTGGGCGCACCTGAGTATCTTGCGGGTACTGCCGTTGGCGCCTTTCTGATCTCTCAGTTATATTGGTTATGTGGTTTTTTCCGCCAATCTATGACTGGCCTATCGGCACAGAGTAAAGGGGCTTCCCAACAATCAAAGCAATTCACTGGGTATTGGGATGACTTAACTAGAGCCTTATTATTCGCTATATCAGTTGGCTTGTTATTAGTCGCGCTGCAATCTCCAATTTTGCATGTACTGCAAGGTTTTACCGATTTACCACCACTAGCAGCAACTAGTTTGGCAACATATTTTGATATTCGGATCATGAATGCGCCAGTCGCACTATTAAATCTTGTCACCATTGGCTACTTGGTGGGGCAGCATCGCACTAAAGCGGTTTTATTATTACAAGTCGGGATAAACTGTCTGAATATCTTATTAAATTTAATTTTTGTGTATGGGTTTGCATTAGGGGTCGCTGGTGTTGCTTATGCAACTGTCATTGCTGAATGGATCATGTTGTTGTGGAGTCTATATTGGATCCTCAAACATACTCAACAACTTACCACCAAACATTGGGTAACTGCGCCGAAAAATAAACTTAGTTGGTGTATTTATGTTTTACGCACCACGGAGTTACTTTCGCCTACCGCGCTAAAAATGGGCGCTTTCAAACGCATCTTGTCATTAAATCGCGATTTATTTTTTCGTTCGTTGTTGCTGCAATTCTGTTTAGCTTTTTTGACCTACCAAGGCGCGCGTTTTGGTGTTGAAGCCGCAGCTGTTAATGCTATTTTGATGCAGTTCTTTATTTTAATAGCGTTGGGTTTAGATGGTATTGCCTATGCCATTGAGGCCATGATCGGTGAGTCACATGGTGAGACGAATGACCCGACTACTATTTCAGTAGCTTTGTGGCGCGATATTAAAATTAGCTTACTGTGGTCAAGTATCGTAGGCGTTATAACGATGATAAAAATGGCGATTGGGTATGGGTTTTTTGTCAGTATGTTGACCAATCAAGAGAGTGTGTTAAGTGCAGCTCAACCCTATTATTGGGTCATGGTGGTGCTACCGTTTTTGGCTCACTGGTGTTACTGTTTAGACGGAGTCTATATTGGTTTTACGCGCGGTGATGTTATGCGCAATAGTATGTTTATCAGTGCAGTTGTTGGGTTTTTTGGTACTTACCTAGTATTCGGTTATCTGTTTGCTTTTACCAACATGACATTATGGATGGCTTTATTAGGTCTGCAGACGACTAGAGGCTTAACGTTAGGTTGGCACTTGTATCGTATGCCAAAAGCAAGCGATTGAAACAACGGCCAAAACATGGATAAAGTGACTAGAAACAGCGCCAACTCTGTTTAGGGTTAGCGCCAAATTGGTTTATCAATTTACTAAAGCAGCGTCTGATTTAATAGTAAGAGTGGTCGCCAGCTAAATGTTCGGTCGCGTCTTTAACACCAGTCAATTCACCGGCAAATTTTTCTAGCATTTGTTTTTCAATGCCGTCTTTTAGCGTTACATCAACCATTGAGCAACCATTACAACCGCCACCGAATTGCAAGATAGCAACACCTTCAGGCGTGATTTCTGTCAATGTAACTTGGCCATTATGGTTAGCTAGCTGAGGGTTGATTTCAGTTGTAATTAAATACTCAACACGTTCTGCTAGAGGGGCGTCATCAGCGATCTTACGCGCTTTTGCGTTAGGAGCTTTCAATGTAAGTTGTGACCCCATTTGATCTGTCACGAAGTCAATCTCTGCTTCTTCTAAGTAAGGTGCTGATTCTGGGTCAACGACTGCATCAAACCCACTGAAAGGTAAGCGAACGTCATTGGCTTCAACTGCATCTGGGGTGCAATAAGATACGCCACATTCTGCTGTTGGGGTACCGGGGTTGACCACGAATACGCGAATATTGGTGTTGTCTTCTTGGTTTTGTAAAAGTTTTACAAAATGTGCTTGAGCTGATTCTGAAATATTAATCATAGGTTGAAATCCTAAAGCTAACCTAACATAAGTTTGTCTAAGGCTAATGATAGCAAAATTACTTGAGTAAAACAGTCGGGTATTGCGATCTTTTTATGAAACCGGTACGTTTACATTGCAAAGTGAGGGCTTTTTATAAGACAATCAAGGCTCTAACGACAAAATAAACAAATAATAAAAGGGAAAACTTATGCGCTTGTTGAGCCGTGTAACGTACTTGTTTTGTGCAATTATACTATTAAGTAGTACTGCCACTCTAGCAAATAACCAGAATGCTTGGATCGCGCAAAGCGACTTAGATTATTTACCGGATAATGTGTCCTACGATCCTGCAATCAGTAAACCTGAAGATATACTGGGCTATCCTGTTGGTAAATGGCACGTGCGTCATGACCAAATCGTGACTTATATGAAAACATTGGCCGCACAGTCCGACCGCATTACGATAAAAACAACAGGGCGTACCCATGAAGATCGTGAGTTATTACTGCTAACGATTACAGCCCCAGAACACCAAGCCAATATTGACCAAATTCAACAAACCCATATGCGTCATGTTGCAGAGGGCTCAGCGCCAAGTGATGACGCACCTATTGTGTTTTATATGGGGTATTCAGTCCATGGCAATGAACCGTCGGGTAGTAATGCGTCTTTGTTAATAGCCTATTATTTAGCCGCGGCGCAGGGTCCACAAGTCGACGCTCTATTAGAAAATAGTGTAATTTTGTTAGATCCATCTTTAAATCCAGATGGCTTGTCTCGTTTTGCGCAGTGGGCAAATATGCATAAAGGCAAGAACCCATCACCTATGGCGATGCATCGCGAACACGCCGAACGTTTTCCTTCGGGTAGAACGAACCACTATTGGTTTGATTTAAACCGTGACTGGCTATTACTCACTCATCCTGAATCAAGAGCAAGAATAAACAGTTTTCATGCTTGGCGCCCACATATATTGACCGATTTCCACGAAATGGGAACGCATTCGACCTACTTCTTCCAGCCTGGTGTGCCTTCTCGTAAAAACCCGTTAACCGGAGATGAGAATGTGCAGTTAACGAATAAGTTAGGAGATTTTCACGCCAAAGCATTAGATAACGTCCAACAGTTGTATTTCACGCAAGAACGATTTGACGATTTTTATTATGGCAAAGGCTCTACTTATCCTGATGTACACGGTTCGGTAGGGATTTTATTTGAACAAGCTAGTTCACGTGGTCACTTACAGCATTCAGTGAATGGTTTATTGAGTTTTCCAGCCTCGATTCGCAATCAAGTGACGACTTCCTTTTCTACGTTTGATGGCGCAATGGCTAATAAGTCAGCCTTTTTAAAGCATCACGCTAACTTCACTGCTGAGACACAAGCGTTGATTAAAGAGGATGATGTCGGCGGTTTTGTGGTTGCTCTGAGTAAAGATAATACACGTAATAGCAAATTAGTTGATACGTTGAATCGACATACCATTGAAGTGTCACTCATTACCGAAGATATCAAAGTAGACGGCGTGCGCTATAAAGCGAACGAAGCATTGTTGATAAAGGCCAATCAGCCCCAGTATCGCTTGATTAAGTCTTTATTTTCGACCCGTCAGGACTTTCCTAATAATACCTTTTATGACGTTTCAAATTGGAATATCGCACTTGCCTATAACTTACAGTATACACCTGTGAGTAAAAGTGTTGCGCGTCGAACTGACAACCAAATTATCAAGGAATGGTTAGCAGATGTAACAGTTGATACACCCCTCGGTGTAGTCGCTTACGCGTTCCATTGGGATGATAGCCAAGCGCCAAGCTTACTGTATGCATTGAGTGCAGCTGGCGTGCAAACTCGTATTGCAGGCCAAGCATTCAGTGCTGTAGATATGGGCCAAGAAACCGTTGCATTTGCACCTGGTAGTGTGGTGATCCCTAAAGGTTTAAACACTCATCTGGACGTTGTATCAATCGTGGCGCGTTTAGCGACAAAGTATCAAATTGAGATTGTAAATATTAAAACAGGTTTGACACCTACTGGGATTGATTTAGGTAGCCCAGATATGCAGGCTGTCAATACGCCTTCCGTCATGATTTTAGGTGGTTTGGGTGTGTCGCAATACGAGGCCGGTGAAGTTTGGCACTATTTGGATACGCGTTTAGATATGCCGGTAGCGGTTGTTGATAAAGATCGTTTAGGTCGAGTAGATCTCTCTGATTATACTCATATGATTTTGGTATCTGGGGCTTACGGGAGCCTTTCCGAAAGTGCCATAGCTAAAATCGAGCGTTGGGTCAAAGCCGGAGGTGTATTAATTGGGCAGCGTACAGGTTTACGTGCTTTGGTAAATAATCAATGGTTAAATGCAAGTATTGGCGCTTCATCCGCAATTGATAATGCCGTTGCGACTACTGACATGCGTTATATTGATCGCAGTAAAGTCAACGCTAAAAAGCAAGTCGCCGGCTCTGTGTATGCCGCGCAAGTTGATGCTAGTCATCCGTTATTATGGGGCTTAGATGTCAAAGACGGTGTTTTACCGGTATTCAAGACCAATAATTTGGTACTTAGAGCGGCGGATAAACCTTACTTTGAAGTAGCTAAATACACCGCTGATCCACTCTTAGCTGGTTATACCGATGCAAATGTAGAGTCGATTATTGCAGATACCTCTGCGATCGTTGCTCATCGCGTCGGTCAGGGGCGTGTCATTGGTTTCACGGATAATGTAAACCACCGTGGATATTGGCGTGGTACTGAAAAACTGATGGCGAATGCAATATTTATGGCGCCATTTATCAATTACCGCTAAACATATATAGTTCCACTAAGGTATATGAACGCTTAGGTCGTTAGTTTAGATTGCCTAGGCGTTTTTTATAAAAGGCTTCCACTACGGCATCATCAACCGCAATTGTCATGCACCACACTGATATACGCATGTGTGGATATTGTTTATAAATAGCGTTACACACTGTATTTAAGGTCGAGCCGGTGGTGAGTACATCATCGACCAGGACAACATGTGCGTAAGCATGTAATTTTGTCAAAGAGACGCTAAAAGCCTGCGCTACATTTGCTAAACGGTGCTCCCGGTCTAATTCACTTTGTGCTTTGGTATATTGAGAACGAATTACTGCATCTGTTACAACAGGGATGCCACTTAACTCACCAATGGTCTGAGCTACGATATGTGCTTGGTTATAACCACGTTGACGCTCTCGTTTTGCATGCAAAGGTATGGGGATGATCGCTTCTGGTAGATGCTGTGCTGGCACAATGCCATAGACAGGATAGAGTCGGTACAAGACAAACCATGTTCCTAGTATTTTGCCAATTTGAGATTGCTGGTGAAACTTCAATAACGGTATGAGTACAGTCCATGGATACTGATACCAATCCAATACCAATAAGTTATCAAAATCCACAGTTGTTAACTGCGGATACAGACCCGTATCAATCAAGTTCCTTTGTAAAAAGTCACGTTTGCGAGTAACACATAAAGATTCACAACTTTGGCAAATATACCGGTTTGATAATTCATCACATAAGTAGCAGGCATTTACACACCCAACATCGAGTATACCGAAGAATGTAGGGCATTCATCTAATCGAGGCATCGAACGAGGACGGACAGTGCAATTATTGTGACTCATGGTAAAATCTACGTAAATTCATAGTTGAACTGAGAATAGAATGCCACAACAACTACGTCTACGGGTCGAAGGCACAGGATTACCCATTGTCTTGTTACATGGCTGGGGTTTAAATTCTGGCGTATTTGATCAGCTGGTGGCACAACTGAGTCGAAACTTCTCATGTTATCTCATCGATTTACCTGGTTTTGGGGAGAATGCAGACATCCCCTTAACGACGCTAGAGGCTGCTGCACAACAAATTGCTGAAGTAATTCCAGATGATGCATTTGTATTAGGTTGGTCTATGGGCGGTTTGGTTGCAACTGAGTTGGCACTTACTTATTCAAACAAAGTGAGTAAGCTGGTCACAGTTGCGAGTTCGCCGATGTTTGTTGCCCAAGATACTTGGGCTGGTATTGCACCCAAAGTGTTACGCCAGTTTGAAAGCCAACTTGCGCATGATTACAGCACTACTCTACAACGTTTTTTAGCTATCCAAGCGATGGGTTCACCTTCAGCAAAAGCAGATATATTGGCGCTAAGAAAATCTATTCAGGCATACCCAGATCCCTGTGAAGCTTCTTTGTTAGTAGGTTTAAAATGGCTGTCTGAGATAGATTTACGCCCTCGTCTTAAACATATCAAACAACCTACTTTGCGTATGTATGGTCGTTTAGATGCATTGGTTCCTCATGCTGTGATTACAGAAATACAAGCGCTACAACCTAACACCGAATCGTATGTGTTTGAACATGTGTCCCATGCTCCTTTTATGACACAACTCGATGAGTTTGTAGAGCAACTCACAAAATTTTTATAAATATTATGATGGTATAATCCGAAGCAGGTCATAGCCAAAAGTTAAACTCAAACTCAAACTCAAACTCAAACTTAAATTTAAACTTTTACTTTTTCTTGGCTAATGCTGCAGCAAAAGCATCAGCCATGCCACCGTTTGCTGGCTGTTTGGGTTTATCTTTATGCCCCGTGGATGGCTTAGGTGCTTTCCCTTTTGGTTGAGTTGGTTTGTTATTGGTTTTAGATTTACCACTCGCCACGTCATCATGCATACGCATAGTAAATGCAATACGCTTACGGTCAACGTCTACTTCAACGACTTTGACCTTAACCACTTCACCGGTTTTTACTACATCACGAGGGTCAGATATGAATCCATCAGTCATCGCTGAAATATGCACTAAACCATCTTGATGTACACCCACATCAACAAATGCACCAAAGTTTGCGACATTACTCACCACGCCTTCCAAAATCATACCGGGCTGTAAATCAGCAATGGTTTCAACACCTTCTTTGTAGCTTGCCGTTTTAAATTCTGGGCGTGGGTCTCGTCCGGGTTTATCGAGTTCACTCAATATATCCATGACGGTAGGCGCACCAAATGTCCTGTCCGTAAACTCCTCCGGTGCAAGTGATTTAAGTAAGTCCGTATTGCCAATCAAATCGTTGACTGCCACTTTCGTATGTTGCAAGATTTTATCAACTACAGGATACGTTTCTGGGTGAACCGCAGATGCATCCAGTGGATTATTGCCGTTCGCTATACGCAAAAACCCAGCTGCTTGCTCGTATGCTTTAGGGCCAAGGCGAGGCACCGCTAATAAATCTTTACGTGCGTTAAAAGCACCATTTGTATTGCGGTAGGCCACAATATTGTTAGCTAAGGTTTTATTTAATCCAGAGACATTTGCGAGTAAAGCCGGTGAGGCGGTATTTAAATCGACACCGACGGCATTTACACAATCTTCAATAACGTTCGTCAACGACAATCCCAATTTGCTCTGTGAGACATCATGTTGGTATTGACCTACGCCAATCGCTTTAGGCTCAATTTTAACAAGTTCGGCGAGCGGATCTTGTAAACGACGAGCAATTGATACTGCTCCTCGAATTGATACGTCTAAATCAGGTAGTTCATTAGAAGCAAGCTCAGAGGCTGAATAGACGGATGCACCTGCTTCAGAAATCATAATCTTTTGAATTTTGAGTTCATTGTGCTTTTTGAGCATCTCAGCGACGAGTTTATCCGTTTCACGAGAGCCGGTACCATTGCCAATACTAATTAAGTCGACTTTGTGTTGCATACACAGGTTGGCTAATGTACGCAATGACTTATCCCATTGGTTTTGCGGAGCATGCGGAAAAATTGTGGTATGCCCAAGGACCTTGCCCGTAGCATCCACAATTGCGACTTTTACTCCGGTGCGAATACCAGGATCTAGTCCCATCGTGACTTTAGGTCCCGCAGGGGCTGCCATCAACAAATCATTAAGGTTTTTGGCAAAGACATTAATAGCTTCGCTTTCAGCTGACTCGCGTAGAGTATTAAATAACTCAGTTTCTAGGTGCCCTGAGATTTTTTGTCTCCAAGTCGCTTGGACGACAGATTGTAGCCAAGTATCAGCTGGACGTTGCCGCTGAATGATCGAGAAATGTTGGGCAATGATATCTTCACATTCGTGCGCAGCTGTTTTTTCTGCATTTGGGTTTAACACGATCTTCAATGATAAAAAGCCTTCATTACGCCCTCTAAACATGGCTAAAGCGCGATGAGATGGTGTTTTGTTGAAACGTTCTTGATGCGCAAAGTAGTCTTTGAATTTAGCTGCTTCTTTTTCTTTCTTACCGATAATTTTGCTGACAATAAAACTTTGACGCGTCAGTAATTGTCTAATTTTTTGCAACAAAACTGCATCTTCGGCAAACCGTTCGACCAAGATAAATTTAGCTCCTTCTAAAACTGCGTCAGTGTCGGCAAATCCTTGGTCAGCATTGATATATTGTTTAGCTGTAGCTACAGGTGATAAGTTAGGGTCGGCAAATAACGCGTCCGCCAGTGGTGCGATGCCCGCTTCAATGGCAATTTGACCCTTTGTGCGGCGTTTTGGCTTGTAGGGTAGATACAAATCTTCAAGGAGGGTCTTACTTTGCGCTCCGTTGATCGCTTTTTCTAGCGCTGGGGTCAACTTGTCTTGTTCACTAATCGATTTCAATATCGCTTTTTTGCGCTCACCCAATTCACGCAAGTACGTTAAACGTGTTTCTAAATTTCTCAATTGGGTATCATCTAGTCCTTGCGTTGCTTCTTTTCGGTAACGAGCGATAAAAGGAACTGTCGCACCATCATCAAGGAGTTTTACAGCAGCTTCAATTTGTTGCGGGGCAACGGAAAGTTCTTGTGCAAGCGTTTGGATAATCATGAGGAAATCTAAGTAGAAAAGAATAATCGGACATTATACGCTAGCTCAAATCCTGCATACAAGGACTGTTTGTAAGGATTTATAGGGTTTCTTTATCGTAGCGGATACTGTTGACGTACCAAATGTTTTGCACCCCCTCAACGGTCACAATGACTTCATCATCCACTTCTTTTTTTATGCATGCACGGGCCATCGGTGAATCAATGGAAATAGCATCTTTGCGTTGAAAAATTTCATCATAGCCAACAATTTGAAACTCGAGTGTTTTACCTGCGTCATTTTCTAAGCAAACAAACGCTCCAAAGAAAATTTTACCTTCTTGCTCTGGTGCGTAATCAACAACTTTCAAGCGCTCTAGGGCTTTAGTTATATAGCGAATACGGCGGTCAATTTGGCGTAGTTTTTGTTTATTATATTGGTAGTCGGCGTTTTCGGAGCGGTCACCAAGGCTGGCTGCCCAAGTCACTTTCTTAGTTGTTTCAGCGCGTTCTACTTTCCAAAGATGCTCTTTTTCTGCTTGGAGGGCTTGGTAACCTTTTCTAGTAATAAGTGGTGTAGCCAACAGATTTTCCTCTATTTGATGTTGGGTGCAAATACGGTATTTTAGTTAGAAGAGATACAAATAAAATATTCTATAAAAACAGCTTAGTCCTCAAAGGGATCATGCGTAATACAAGGTTGATTAAGAAAGCTGAGCACTTGCATTAGATAGGCTTAGAAAACCCATATTTACAGTGAATCTCGAATAGCAAAAGGCCGAAATAGTTAAATATTTCGGCCTTGTTAAAACTATCTATGATTATTCTTCAGCAGGAGCCTCGGCAGAAACTACATCTAGTAACTCTACTTCAAATATCAGCGTGGAGTTTGGTGTAATAGCTCCAGTTGCACGTTGACCATAAGCGAGATCTGCTGGGATAAAGAATTTGAACTTCGCGCCTTCCTGCATAAGTTGAACACCTTCAGTCCACCCTGGTATTACTCGGTTTAGTGGAAATTCAGCTGGTTCACCGCGTTTGTAAGAAGAATCAAACTCAGTCCCATCTAGCAAAGTACCTTGATAATGAACGCGAACAGTATCAGTTGCTTTTGGACTAGTACCTGTTCCTTCAACTAACACTTGGTATTGTAGACCAGAGTCGGTTACTACAACACCTTCCTTCGTTGCATTTTCAGCAAGGAATGCTTTGCCTACTTCTATATTGCTTTCTGCAGCTTTGCTAGCCATCGCCTCTTGTTTAGCTCGTACTTCCTGGTCAGAGTTGCGAATTATTTGTTGCATTTCGTCTAATGGAATTTGTGAGTTTTTAGTCAAACCATCTTCAAACCCACGACGTAACATGGCTTCATCAATATCCATGTCGAGTTCGTTTAATTGTTCTTTGCGCGATACTGCAAAAGCACCCATGCTGGCACCTAAGGCGTAGGCTTGCTTTTCAGCTGGTGTGTTAAATACGACAGGTACACTCTCACCCGCAGCTTCTGGTGCTTTAGTTTCTTGGTTGCAAGCTGTTAAACCTAATACTGATAACACTGCAATGGCAGCTAAAGAATGTTTCATTCTGGGACATCTCCGAATTGTCTATTTATAATTATATGTGTGAATTAAAAACGAATTTTCAAAAAAAGTTTTACTATACCGTGCAATCTACTGGAATTTGTCCGCTTTTCCAACTTTTTCGGGTATTTAATCTAGTTTGTTTAGGTTTGTTAAGTCCGTGTTCAGTTCCTGACACTGCCGATGCAATATAATCATCTTTTGGTTGATACATTAATGCATTTAGTTTTGGTAGTGCGCAAATTTCTTTTGATTTGAATGCGCTTTATCGACTATTTGCGACGTTGTAGGTATTTGCATGATAAACTAACAAAAAAGTAGTTTAAGAGTGTATTTATGACAGAAAATCTATGGTCCCAAGACCCAGCTTCGCTGGTTGCGCAGTTACAAAAAAATATCGAAACGCTAGAAAATCAAATGGTTGATCTAGAAACAAAAGTCGCCTTTCAAGATGATACGATTGAGCAATTAAATGAAGCTTTGAGTAATCAGCAACTGACCATGGATCAGTTGAGTTTTAAGGTCGATCATATGATGGATAAAATGAAGTCTATTGAACCGTCTAATATTGCAAAACCAGAGGAAGAAACGCCACCACCGCATTATTAATGCTAAGTTGTAGCGGTAATGCGAAGTTGAAGGGGGACTTATTGAATTGTAAAGTGTCTGTTAAGGTTTAAATACCCCAATCACATCTGCTGAATTTTGCCCCGCTTGAGCGACATCCGTTTGCGACTGCACATCATGGTAATCACATTTTACGCACTGCAGTTTTTCTACATTGTTTTCAAAATAAAGCATGATCGAGTCCTGAGCTTTGCACTTGGGACAAGTCGCACCTGCAATAAAACGCTTGCGAGTTTTCTTAGTCATGATGTTCTCTATGTGAATTTATAAAAGGCGTGTTTATTATACCCATAAAAGTGTGATTTGGGTTACTTATGGTTTTTTTGATGGTGATTGTTGCAATTAGCATCGCTTGTTAGTGGATTCTGATATAATTAACAGAAGTTATTTGATGTAAGACTTTGATTGATATTTTCTAGGCTATGGTCCTTTGCATGCCTGTCAAATATGTCTTATAGCTAATACTTGTCCATAACTAGTGACAACTCTGTTTTATTTATTAACGTCTGAGGCTCTATGATCAAATTATCCAACATCTCTTTTATGCGAGGGACTAAAACCTTGCTTGAGCCGAGCAGTGTGGATTTTTATCCGGGGCATAAATATGCTGTAATCGGAGCTAATGGTTGTGGCAAATCAAGTTTATTTGCCTTACTACAAAATCAATTAACTTTAGAAACGGGTGAGTATCATTTTCCCAAAGGCTGGCGCATGGTTGCCGTTGCCCAGCACACACCCAACTCTGAGGACACAATTTTAACGCATACCATCAGTGGTGACGATGTATTGCTTGGCTTACGTGAGGCGCTTGCAGCAGCAGAGGCTGCCGAAGATGGCGAGCGCATTGCAGAATTACATGGTCAGTTAGAACATGCCGGTTGGTATGATGTGGAAGCGCGAGCAGCTACAATTTTGGCCGGTTTGGGTTTTGCGAATGATGATTTACAAAAGCCCGTTAATGCGTTTTCAGGTGGTTGGAAAATGCGGATCAATCTAGCGAAAGCCTTATTGTGTCAGTCAGATGTATTGTTACTGGATGAGCCGACGAACCACTTAGATTTGGATGCGGTTATCTGGCTGGAAAAATGGTTGCAACGCTATGCCGGTACTTTATTACTGATTTCACACGATAAATCATTTATTGATGAAATTGCACAGCATATTGTGAGTTTTGAAAGCCAAACATTGATGACGTATACCGGTAATTATTCAAGTTACCAAAAACAACGTGCAGAGCGTTTGCGTTTGCAACAACTGCAGTTTGAAAAACAACAAACACAGGTCGCGCATTTACAAAGCTTTATTGATCGCTTTAAAGCAAAAGCGAGTAAAGCAAAGCAAGCGCAAAGCCGTGTAAAACAGCTCGAAAAGATGCAAGAAATCGCACCAGTACAAATCCATAATCCATTTTCTTTTGAGTTTTATGAACCAAATAAATTACCAAATCCTTTGGTGGCGATGGAAGCGATTAAAGTCGGTTACGACGACACTGTAATTTTGTCCTCGGTGAAGTTAAATTTGGTACCAGGCAGTCGGATTGGTTTATTAGGACGCAATGGAGCGGGTAAATCGACATTAATTAAATTACTGGCGCAAGTACACAGACCAATGTCTGGTGATTATCAAACCTCGCAAGGTTTAGATATTGGTTATTTTGCACAGCATCAGGTTGAAACGCTGGATTTGGATGCGACGCCGTTATTGCATTTACAGCGCTTAGATCGCGAACCCACGGAACAACAACACCGCGATTACCTGGGTGGATTTGGTTTTAAAGGGGATGAGGCAACTAGCTTGGTTGGACCAATGTCTGGTGGGGAAAAGGCTCGCCTAGTATTGGCGTTGATTGTGTACCAAAAACCGAATTTATTATTACTGGATGAGCCAACCAACCATTTAGATTTAGATATGCGAGATGCGTTAAATTTTGCATTACAGGGGTTTACCGGTGCCATGGTATTGGTGTCGCACGACCGGACGTTATTGGCGAGTGTGTGTGAAGATTTTTACCTGGTGGATAGTGGAGCGGTAGAACCTTTTAGAGGCGACTTATCGGATTATACGAAGTGGGTCCTCGACACGGTTAAGCAAGAAAAGGCGCAAGAAAAAGCAGAGTCTAAAGTCCAAGCGCAAGGCTCAGAAAAATCAGAGCCGGTGGTTGATAGAAAATTACAAAAACGTCTCGAAGCTGAATTTAGACAACGCACCTCGGGGTTACGCAAAGATATCACTCGGTATGAAAAGGTCATGGAAACAGCACAAGAAAAACTGGCTGAAATCGAGTCACAGTTAGCGGATCCGGGGCTCTATGAAGACGCGCAAAAAACACAGCTAAAAACGTTATTAGCGGAACAAGCCAAGTATTCGAGTCAGTTAGATGATGCTGAAATGGCTTGGTGTGAAGCCCAAGAAGTCTTGGAACAAGAACAAACAAAATTTTCTGAGGAGTTAGCTGCGGGTTAATGACCTTTTACGATAAATACGATCGAAAACTCACATTTCAGCGTAAGTTAAGTCGTGTCATTAGCACGTTATGATTTATCTTTGTTACATACTTTTTTATGGAAGAATATCTTGGAAAAACAAACTACCTTACCACCTATTTCGGCCGAACATTTCTGGCATTGGTCAGGTAAAATCTACTCAGAAGAGGGTGTCGCTCAAGCACTTTTGGTCTGGCAAAACCATTTCGCTGGACACGTAAATGGCGTGTTATGGCTAGCGTATTTAGATCATCAACAACGTATCTTGGGCAAGGAGCATTTTGCTGCTTTTGATGCGGTCCTCAATGAAACCTTTGCGCAAGATGTTGGACCGATTCGCGAGTTACGGATAAAGACCAACAAGAACGATGCAAATTATGCGAAGTATTTACAGGCTGAGCTTTCTGCTGAGCAACGTCAACAAAAGGCCTTAGTCGACTTGGATTTACATATTCCGTTACCTCATGATGGGTCTGCAGCCGATATGTTAGGTGATACTTTTGCCTATTTGCATTGGCATACGGAGCACTATGTTTCGGATGAATTGAAAAAGGCCGCGTACAGCCATATTTCCAGTATGATTAAATTATTAAAACGGCCGGTATAGCGACATATGATAGACACGATTTTTGGCAAAATAGTTTCTTCTGGATATCAATCCCCAGCATGGTGCAAAAATCGCCATGTGCAGACTATTTGGGGTAAATATGGTGTACGAAGAGCACCTATTGCTTGGCGCTTAGAACGTTTTGCTTTGCCTGATAATGATTATGTTGAATTAGCATGGGCGCCAGAGCCAAACCAAGTCAAAGGTGTTGTTACATTGTTTCATGGCTTGGAAGGCTCCAAAGATTCGCATTATATTCAAGATGCAGTTGCCGCATTTGCTGATACTGATTACCAAGTTGTGCTAATGCACTTCCGTGGCTGTCACGGTGAACCTAATCTCACTCATCGCGCTTATCATAGCGGTGAGACCAGTGATGCACTAGTGTTTGCTAAAGCTCTCCAGACACGTTTCCCCAATACTCCCTTATTTGCAGTCGGCTTCTCTTTGGGTGGTAATATGCTGATGAAACTCGCTGGTGAAACTGGCGCAGATTGTCCATTTGTTAGTTGTGTTAGTGTGTCTGCACCTTTGCGTTTAGATCAATGTGCCGATGCAATTCAGCAAGGGTTTGCTAGAGTATACGAGGCGAAATTGCTACGTAGTATGCAGGCAAATCTGCGGGCCAAAATGGCAAGTATGGATTATCAAGGTAAAGTCAGAGTGTCGGCGGCGACAGTTAAAAATCTAGATACATTTACCAAGTTTGATGAGAATGTGACGGCGCCCTTGCACGGCTATGCTGGAGCAGATGATTATTACCAAAAGTGTTCAGGCTTACAGTTTTTAAAATCTATCCAAGCACCGACGTTGGTTCTGCATGCTTTGGATGACCCGTTTATGAATCATAATGTGGTTCCTAAAGTTCAGGAGTTAAGTCCTAGTGTCGCTTACGAACTTTCTCGTCGTGGAGGCCATGTCGGGTTTTTAACGGGGTCACCTTGGCGCATGGGTTCTTGGTTACAAACACGGATCCCTGATTTTATTGAAGAACAGTTTTTGGCCTATCAAGATACTGTAAGCCACGTCCCCGAGGCTGAGACGACAAATGGTACTGCAGGGGAGTCGAGCCTATGATTATCCCGCATCAAGAGTTAGCTCAGGATACTTTATATAGTATTATTGAAAGTTTCGTTCTGCGAGAAGGCACCGATTATGGCTTAGAAGAGATGTCTTTAGCCGAAAAGGTAGCCCAAGTTCGCGAGCAATTAGATGCTGGCATCGCGGTGTTGGTCTACTCTGAGCTTCATGAATCGGTAGATATCTTACCTAAAGACGGCTTAGAGTTTGTGGAAGAATAAACATACTTTGCTGACTTGTTAGAGCCCTTTGCGCAGCAAATACCAGTAAGGTGTAGAGGTTGCTGCACTATCAATCAAGGTATGTTCCATAAAATGACAGAAGTTAGGAATATCACGGGTAGTCGCAGGATCATCAGCAGTGATTAACAAAGTTTCACCTGGCCCAATGTCGCGCATTTTCTTGCGGATCATCATGACGGGTTCAGGACAGCGCAAACCTAATGCATCCAAAGTATGGTCTGCTTCAGGTGAGGTCAATGTGGCTGATTCAGGCATAGCGTCTACTAGTAAATAAGGGCTCAGGTCGGGGAGACCTAAGCGATTCCGTATCGCTGGCGATAAGCCGCAACTGCTTCAAGATGTTCAGCCATCTCTGGTTTATCAGCCAAGTAAGTCATCACATCATTTAAGGTAACAATACTCACGACTTGGGTAGCAAAGTCACGTTCTACTTCTTGGATAGCGGAGAGTTCACCTTGACCTTTTTCTTGGCGATCAAGTGCAATCAACACACCAGCTAGTTTGGCATTGTGAGCTTGGATTAAAGTCATCGATTCGCGAATAGCTGTACCAGCCGTAATCACATCATCCACTAGCATAATGTTACCGGCTAACTCTGCACCGACTAAATTACCGCCTTCACCATGGGTTTTCGCTTCTTTGCGGTTAAAACAATAAGGAGTATCGACGTTATGCTGAGTCGCTAAGGCAACAGCAGTCGTGGTGGCAATTGGGATACCTTTATAAGCAGGGCCAAACAACACATCAAAATCGATTCCCGAATCTACTAACGCCGCAGCATAGCATTGCCCCAGAGTCGCTAAATCCGCACCGGTATTAAAGAGTCCTGCATTAAAAAAGTAGGGACTTGTACGGCCTGATTTTAATGTAAATTCACCAAAACGTAGAACGTTTCTAGCGATTGCAAATTCGATAAAATCTTTTTGATATGCTTGCATGGTTTACCTATTTATTATTCTGCAGTTGCTGAGTTTAATGCGAGTTGTTGTTGGGTAAATACTTCGTATAAACCTTGTTTAGCCAACTCAAGCATCGTCATCATTTCTTCCATGCTGAACGGTTCGCCTTCGGCAGTACCTTGGACTTCGATAAATTGTCCGGTCTCAGTCATAACGACGTTCATGTCTGTTTCGGCAATCGAATCTTCGGTGTATTCTAGGTCGGCAACTGGCTCGCCGTTAACGACACCAACAGACACGGCTGCGATCATATGTTTTAAAGGGTTGGTTTTTAAAATGCCTTTACCGCGCATGTAGTTAATCGCGTCTACTAAGGCAACACAAGCGCCAGAGATAGAAGCGGTACGTGTACCACCATCGGCTTGAATAACATCACAATCGACAGTAATGGTGTTTTCACCTAGCAGTTTTAAATCTACTGCAGCACGTAAAGAGCGCGCGATTAAGCGTTGAATTTCCAAGGTGCGACCGCCTTGTTTACCGCGTGCGGCTTCTCGGCCCGAACGGGTATGGGTAGCACGTGGGAGCATCGAGTATTCAGCAGTGATCCAACCTTCGCCTTTACCTTTCATAAAGCGCGGAACGCCTTCTTCTACAGAGGCAGTACAGATAACTTTGGTGTTACCAAACTCAACTAAAACAGAGCCTTCAGCGTGACAAGTAAACTGACGAGTAAAAGTAACTGGGCGGATTTGACTAGCTGTACGACCACTGGGGCGCATAAATGCTCCTAAAAATTAATAAACTGTTCAGATAGATTATATCTTACTACAGCGAGGTCCGTCATTAGACAAAGCGAGATAATTTTAGTTGAAAAGTGTTTTCTACCGGAGCTTGTGACAAATCATGGTAATATGTAGGGGAACTTGAGATAAACATTGTAAAACTATTATCTCGTTCAAATGAAGTTGTAGGTAATTTAATTTTGCATGAAAGGAATGAGTATGATTTATAGTATGACAGCGTTTGCACGCCGTGAATTAAAGGCAGAGTGGGGCAGTGCAGTATGGGAAATTCGTTCGGTTAACCAACGTTACTTAGAGACATTTTTTCGCTTCCCAGAACAATTTAGAAGCTTGGAGCCGATTTTACGTGAGCGTTTTCGCAAGCAGCTCCAACGTGGCAAAGTCGAATGTCAATTGCGTTTTATCCCAGCACAAAACACAGCGAAAGCGATTTCGGTTAATCATGCTTTGGCAGAGCAAGTGGTGTTGGCAGCGGAGTCGTTACCTATCCAAGGCCCTGCGTCTTTAAATCGTCTTGAAGTATTGCAATGGCCAGGCGTCGTGGAAGCACAAGAAACCGATATGGATGCAATCCAAAAAGACTTATTAGCTGAGTTTGATCTGACAGTGAAGGATTTCCTAGCGGCGCGTGCGTCGGAAGGGGAAAATTTAAAAGTTATGATCGAGCAGCGCTTAGAGGCTATTACGGCAGAGGCCAACAAGGTCGGAACGATGATGCCAGAAGTGTTGCAGTGGCAACAAGATAAGATCCGCAACAAGTTCGCAGAAGTGAATATTGAGCTCGATGCGACTCGTGTTGAACAAGAGTTAGTGTTGATGGCGCAAAAACTCGATGTGGCAGAAGAGTTAGACCGTCTTCATTCACACGTATCTGAAACGCAAAATATCATGAAAAAAGGCGGAGCTATTGGTCGCCGCTTGGATTTTATGATGCAAGAGTTTAACCGCGAATCGAACACGTTGGGCTCAAAGTCAATTAATGCAGATATCACGCAAAGTGCGGTGGAGTTAAAGGTATTGATTGAGCAAATGCGCGAGCAGATCCAGAATATAGAATAAAGTCTATCAGTGTCCTTGGTTATCTTTAAAGCCCAGTTTTTACTGGGTTTTTTTGTTGCTTTGTATCTAGGCAAGTCCTAAGTTATCTACCCAAATCCCATACTAATTGGTGGGTAAAATGGTGGGTGTTGTTATACTTGATTTATTAAGAGTGGTGGGTATTATAAGGTTACTGTTTTTAAATCAAGGCCTAGTATATGAGCGGCTCTAAACAACTTAGCGTCAAATCGATTCAATCTAAAATTGCTAATAACGAAATCGGTAAACACTCAGATGGTAACGGTCTTTATTTTGTTATCCCTAAATCAGGTTCGCCTTATTGGATGTTGCGTTACACTGCAACTAACAAAAAGCGAAAAGAGATGACCCTTGGTAAGTATGCTGATATGTCATTACAAGAGGCTAGGTATGAAGCTGCAACTAAAAAGAAGCAGCACAGGGAAGGCCTAGATCCATTGCTGTCTAAAAAAAGATCAGAGCAAGAAAGTATCAAGATCGTAGATGACTTATTTAATGACTGGTATCCAACGCTTAAATCTAGGCTTAAGCATCCGGAAATCCCAAAACGTATTTACAGCAAAGATATTGCTCCTTATATCGGTGAGTACAAGCTAGACCAACTCACTGCCCGTGACATTCGCAGTGTTATAGAGAACATTAAAAAGTCAGGCAGAATGGCAATAGCAAACGATGCACTAGGTTATTGTAAGCAGCTATTTAACCATGCTATTAAGCTAGATTTAATGGGGTTAAATCCTGCATCTGCTTTTACTTTTAGAGATGCCGGTGGTTTAGAAAAAAGCAGGGATCGTGCATTGAATGAAGATGAGCTAAAATATTTCCTTAAAGTTGCTCGAGAAAACAGTAAAAGCTTTAGTCGCGACAACTATATAGCATGTTTACTGTTAGTTACTTTAGGAGTTCGTAAATCAGAGCTATGCGAAGCCAAGTGGGACGAATTTGATTTGGAAAATCGTATCTGGCGACTACCTGCAGCTAGGAGTAAGACTAATGTAGGTTTTGATATACCGCTAGACCCAAGAGTTATTGAATGGCTTAATGAACTTAAAATACGTGCAATAGACTCTATTTATGTTTTCCCAAATAGAAGAGCTGGTAGCAAGCCCCATATGGGAGCCGATACTTTAAATAGAGCCATCACAAAATTGTTTGGGAAAGAAACCGGTAAGAAAAAACAACCACCTAACTTAATGGGTAATGTTGAACATTTTACGGTGCATGATCTCCGAAGAACTTGCCGAACATTATTGGCACAATTAGGTGTGCAAGGACACATAGCTGAAAGATGTTTAAATCATAAGTTAAAGGGTGTTGAAAGTGTTTATAACCAGTATGATTACTTTGAGGAACGTAAAAAGGCGCTAAATCAACTTACAGAAAAGGTTGTTAATTTAATTTAAACTGAATTGGGGTTTACTAAAAAAATCTCATTAAAAGTACAAATTTAATTTAAATTTTTATATTACAATTGGGACTCATATTTATTATTACCCAGAACTTAATTTAGATATATAAATTAAGTGTTTACTTCTTATAAGGTTACTAGATGAAATTTAAAATGGCAGAAATTTTCTTGGCTCAATGCAATACCCATACGTCAAAGATTATATTCTTGGAGTGTTAGGCTCAGCAACCAAAGATGGCAGAACTACAGAATATTGGGTCGGCCCTAATACCGCCTCCAAAGATGCTTATAGTGGAGAAACCATTACAACAACTACCAATGTTGACCGTGGCGTAGAACGAATTTATTTTTCCAACGTAGAAACAGATTCACCAAAAAGTCACAGGGGTAAGGTCATCACGGTGCCGTATTACATTGAAACGTGGGATAAGATTGTTCATTTGACCAAAGATGCGACTAATCGTGTGACAGAAATAGAAGATAAGTTAACTAACCATTATTCTTTATTTGAATACGATAATAAAGGGCGCCTCTATCAATCCACTGTCAATGATGCAGTGACGCAAGCGCAATTTAACACCTACTTGTGTAATAGCGTTAATTGCAATAAACCCAGTGCAACAAGCAGTCCATACAGCACTTTTCTCGGCTATGATAGGGACGAGCCTGCACCGGTGTGGACGTATACAAAGTACAGCCACCAAACTGGACAACTCACAAGCATTACTCACCCCCAAAATGCCAGCAATATCAAACCAATGTCAGTCTATAAATATACCTGGTTATCTGCGCGATATAAAAATGCTGCTGGCAGTATTGTCAATGCGTCAACACCCATATCCATGTTAACGCGAGCAATCAGTTGTGAAAACTCGGCCATGGTGAATGAGCGCTGTCAAGGCAATGACCAAATCACCATCGATTATCACTACGGTACAGGTAGTGGTGCAAATAATTTATGGCTAATTGCAACCACATATTCCTCTGAGCGAGAACGCAGCAGTTTTGTAACGTGTTATGAGCATGATAAATACGGGCGAGTGATTGGCGAATCCCAACCCAAATCAGGCATATCAGTAAATGCCTGTAATGCGAAGCGAGGGTTTTAATCATGATTAATTTACATAAGGCTCTTGTTAATCAATGCTTAGTTGTCGTATTTTTATTCAATGTTGCAAGCACGGTAAATGCCTCGCAAGTTGCCAGTGAATTTACCACTGCAACCCGTTATGATATTGCCGGACGAGTCACCGGTACAATATCGCCAGACCCTGATGGTCCCGGGCCATTGACCTATGCTGCAACAAGAATCACTTACAATGCAATCGGCTTAGTGTCGTTAATTGAGCAAGGTGAACTTGCAAGATGGCAATCAGAATCCGTTGCCCCTGCTAATTGGTCACACTTTACCCGTCATTCCAGTGTCATGCATTATTACGATAGCAAAGGACGCTTAGTGGGCAAGGCCATTCGGGATGCGAGTAACACGACACAGCAATTTGTTCAAACGAGCTATGATAATTTTGACCGCGTTGTGTGTGAAGCGCGGCGTATTATCCCCAGTCAATTTGATAACGTAACCATTGATGCTTGTAAAGCCGGCTATCATCCAGATTACGGGTACGATAGGATTACGCGCTTTGAATATGATAAATACAATCAAGTATTGGTTGAATATCGGGCGTGGGATACGCCCCTTTCCCAAGCGTATCGCGAAAATATTTATGTACCATCACGACCGGGATTACTTGCTTCGGTAAAAGATGCCAAAGGCAACGAAACCCGCTACACCTATGATATGTATTTAAATATATCGCGCATTGATTATCCTCACTATGGACCAAGTCATTACAATCAATATCGCTCGGATAATGAATATGCCACCTTTAAATACGATGCACGTGGAAATTTACGTCATGAGCGTAAACGCAATGGTGATGAATTTGAGTATCGTTACGATAATCTCAATCAACTCGTAGCTAAAATAGCACCTGATAGTCAAGATTCAGTGCGCTATCGCTATGATGCTCAAGGTTTGCAGCTCTCTGCAAGTAAAGGCAGCTACAATGATAAAATCACTTTAACGCATGCCTATGATGCACGAGGAAACCTGAAAAGTACTACCACGGCAGAAGGCTATTATGGCACTACGCGAGTGCGCACGGTGTCGATGGAATATGATAAGAACAGTAATCGCAGCAGTATTACTCATCCTGATGGTCAGCGTTTTACCTTTACTGTGGACGGACACAATCGCTTAAAAAGCATTGTGCATGCCAATAACCAAATACTGCTGCGCATTGATTATTCAGCGCAAGGTCGTCGAAAACAACTGTGGCGTGCCAATGGAAACCACACGCATTATGCGTTTAATGATATTGGGCAACTTACACAACACCAACAAGCCTTTGGGCAAAGCCAATATAACTTAACCCAAGGCTTTACATACAACAAGATTGGGCAAGTCCAAGAGATTAGTACCAGTAATACCGGCTATCACTATCAAGGTAATGAGCAGCGTCAAGGCCAATATAAGGTTAATAATCTCAACCAGTACATTATGATTGAAGGTGCGATGTTGCACCACGATAAAAATGGTAACCTCACTCATGATGCCGATAACAACCGCTTCAGTTACGACAGTGAAAATCGTTTAATTGCTGTCAATGGCAATGACACCGCGAGTATTACCTACGACCCCAATGGGCGTTTATATAAGACCGTTATCAACGGCAAATCGAGTTACTATGTATTTGCAGGGGATGCGCTAATTGCCACAACGGATGGCAATAACAACATCACCGCGCGATTTATTCACTCCGACCAAATCGATGAGCCGCTCATCCAATACCAAGGCGCAACAGCAAGTTACAATGCCACTCAATACTTACATGCCAATTACCAAGGCAGTGTCATTGCGGTGAGCAATCTGAGCAATAACAAAGTATCGCAGGTCAATCAATACGATGCCTTTGGTGTGCCTGCTGGCATTAATAACACCTTGTTTACCTACACGGGGCAATTGTATTTAAACGAGTTACAATTATACTACTACAAAGCACGGATTTATCATCCAAAGCTAGGAAGGTTCTTGCAAACAGACCCTGTGGGCTATGAAGACCAGATGAATCTATATACTTATGTTGCGAATGATCCTATCAACAATAAAGACCCAACCGGTAAGTATTTAGATACCATCCTTGATGTTGGCTTCATTTTATATGACTTAGGTGACATGGCAGTTAATGGAGTCAACGAGACTAATTCAGCTTCACTTGCAGCAAATGTTGCTGGAGCTCTTATTCCTGGAGCAACAGGGTTAGGTTTAGCTGCTAGAGCAGGCAAAAAAGCTTGTTGTTTTGTCGCTGGAACTCAAGTCTTGACTGAAGATGGCTACAAAAACATAGAAGATGTAAAATTAGGCGAAAAATTATGGGCTAAAAATGTTGATACTGGTGAGCAAGATTGGAAACCAGTGGTTAAAATTTTTAATGAACCAGACCGCGGAATATATGAGATTAAGCTGGAAGGCGAAGACGGTTTCATACAAAAAATCCAAGCAACTGATGATCACCCTTTTTATGTTGTTGGTGCTAGCTGGAAGACAACCATAGAGTTATCTGAAGGTGATTTGATAGAGACCGATGGCAACGGCCCAATGAAGGTTGTGAGTGTTGTCGATGAAAAGCGTCAGGCGCTTACTTATAATTTTACCGTAAAAGACTTCCATACATATTATGTGACCAAGAAGAATGTATTAGTGCATAATTGTGGTATTAAGATGAAAGATACTCACAACCCAAATGCAACAAGAGTTGATGGGGACCCTTCGCAAGCCGTAGCCGAAGCTGGTTACGATAAGGCGAAGCTTCAATGCGCAAAATGTAAATTGGAAACGAGTATTACGAATCGTAAAGCCGAGCAGAAGAGAAAAGGCCCCGATGCTGGACATGCTAAGAAAATAAAATCTGAGCAAAAACAGTTGGACAAAGTTAATAGAAGATTAAAAGAAGTAGAAAGTAGCTAAAATCATGAATATCCTTCCACTAAAGGGAACAGATAAATTACAATTTGGCATGTATAAGAGTGATATTCTAAAATCGCTTGGTAAGCCTGATAGTATTGATAACTTGGATGCTAAAGATGAGGTAAGTTCAGAGATTTATTACTATGATTCTATGGGTTTAGGCTTGTACTTTGATAAAGATACGGGCTTTAGACTCTGGGGCCTTTCAATATCTGACCCTTCTATTCAGCTTAACGGGGTTTCGCCTATTGGTATGTCTGAAACAGATTTGCTGAAAGCCTTCCCTGCGATTGAACTTGATGTTATTGATGGAGAATTCAAGGAGTATCTTCTGCCTGAACAGGAAGTAGAATTCTACCTGAAAGGTAATGTAGTGCAGAGCATTATGCTAAATCCTGATTTGGATGAATATAGTGTGAAATACTCTAATCAAAAATAAAACCTTTTAATCCAAAGCCTCGCTAGCCGAGGCTTTGTTTATTAATATAAATATCAAAAATGCTGATGATGCTCTCAAGGAGGATGTATGGCGAAGGATCTATCGTGTCCGTCCGGTAATCACCACTACCCGAGCTTGATTACCCAAGGTAATAACGCATCAATATCAACATCAGGTTGGCTGATTTTTGCAAGTACCTGCGCAAACCACTCCGCTTGAACACTCAGTGGAAAGCGGACTTCCACATCGGCAAACGCGATGGCAATAAATTCATGTTGTGCTTTACGACGTGGCGTGCTGACTTTAACCAGCTGAGGCCTAGTAATGCTATCTGCTGATACGTTGCAACGACCATTGAGCCCTCGATTGATTTTACTCAGTCGTGCACTGAACGTATCGATATGAATGTCATGCTTGAGGCAATATTCAAGTCGCGATAAACCACTAGCTTGTTGATCGTCAACGATGGCTTTCCATTGTTCGATAGATTTTCTGGGACGACGTTTTACCATATCAAAGCTCCATATATATGCAGAAGCTTGATTATCAAACACAGATTATGGTGTTGCTAGACGGGGTTTACCGGACGGACACATTATTCGAATATTTGGTCGCTGGTGCTTAACTCCATCTTTGTTGCCTTTAGAATGCCTAGCGACTTTTAAGTTATCTAAATTATTTAGGGGTTTACCTGGTTCAGCACCGTAAAATAGGTAGTCCTCAAATCCCATTGTTTCTTGATTGAATTTCAACCATACAACGCAACCAGATGGTTTTGTAGCAAGCTTAACATGGAGTTTTTGCTGTGTAGTAGTTGATGCGGTAAAGGAAGCTTTTAACTGAATATGGCGGACTATACCGTTAGCTTCTGCAATAATGTCATACCCTGCATTATCCACTTCGGGCTTTGCGACTTCTAAATCACAATCATGTTTAAGCCAAGATAATTTCAGTAATTCCCCAATAAATAAATGCTCTATCAACTTTTCACGATAGGATGAATGATTGTTGTGATCAGAAGCCATAACTTACGTTTTCCAAAAACCTAATTAATATGCATTTTTTAAAGGATTCATAACAGAGACCATCAATTTTGCTTTCTCAACTCGCTGAACAATTTCCGTTTTTCGTATTTTTTCTCAATACTCTTGATAACAAAATTAGCATCAATGACACCAGGAGCATCTTTCTTATCTGTTAGCTGGATTGTATATGATGACAACGGAGATTCTGATACACCACCGAAACCTCCTGTTGTGTATGAGTACCCACTTGAGTAGGTATACGTACTTGATGGGACAAAATACGATTCTGTTTTTGATTGAGATTGTGTATCCATTACAAAGAAATGACTATAATTATTTTCTAAAGCCAAATCCGCAGCTCTCAGCATCGCAAAATCAGCCGCAAGTTCAGCACTAGTATAACTATTACCTTCGAAGTTAACTTTAAACATCGTTTCAGATAACTGAGTGTGAGAATAACCACCATTACTATTTTTAGGCTGATATTGAGTGGCAGCACATCCAGATATAGCTAAGAACACAAAACAAGTAATTAAAAATCGCATAATTTATTTTCCTTATCTAACAAAATAGCATTTTCCAGCCATATTCCATCTTGAAATAATGCCACCATCGTTAAAAAAAAGATATAAACATGGATAAATCTTACCATCCATACGCGATTAGAAATTAGGAAGAGGTGTCCATACGGCATATGCATAACACCTAGTTCTCCTTCAACCAACCATTAACCCTTTGTCTGTATATTTGACTCGCCATATAAAAAATTAACCGCATTTAATAACAGGGTATTACTTACTACTTTTTTATGTTGGATGAAACATCCCCCCCCTGGGTCATCACACCTAGAGCCTAAAAAAATGCTTTTAGTTGTTGGTGATAACAACCTAGAGGAATTTTACCCCATGATTACCTATTCAGAATACGAGCAAACTGCCATCAAAGTGGCGTTAACAGCAATACAGCAAACCTTAGTGACCGATAATGTCTTGTCATCTGTCGTGCAAGTGGAGAACTACCTTAAGCTACATTTAGCCGATGAGCCTGATGAATGGTTCGGTGTGATGTTTCTAACGAGTCAGCACCGTCTCATACGTTTTGAGAAACTGTTTAGAGGCACTGTAAACTCGTCCTACGTGCATATCAGAGTAATAGCAAGGAAAGCACTCGAGTTAAACGCAGCAGCCGTTATATTGGCGCACAATCATCCTAGTGGTATGAGCGAACCTAGTTCTGCTGACCAAGACATTACCGTTAGGATAAAAGATGCACTAACGGTGTTTGATATCAACGTGTTAGACCATCTAATAGTAACAAAAGAAGATGTATGTTCTTTTGCGACTCGTGGATTGATGTAATAACTAGACCAAGCTTCGGCTTGGTTTATTTTTTTCATGGTTAAGTTCTATCACCTTAGTGATATATGTCATAGGCCCACACATAACTCATACCTAGGGATCTAACGCACCGTTACTATTGCTATGTCTAAGTACAGAAAAGTGCTAATTAACAACAATACTTTAAGTACACCACATGACCATTCAATGAATTAATACGTAAAAAAAGGGGGACGAAAAGGAAAAACAGGTAGCAAAAAACGATTCTTCAACGAAGGTGTCGTCGAGTAAAACAAAAATACCTTCAAATGAAGGTAAATCAAAAAAAGTGTAACTTAACGAATTGAATGAATTACTTGACGAAGGTTTTATATCCAATGAAGAATATGGAGCTTCAAGAATAGTTATACTTGGGTTACGCCAATAATAAAGATCTACTTTATAAAAAATATAGTGGCATCAGTGACGGCAATAAATAAACTTAAGTTTTTTTGTAAAAATATGAAAATAAATAAGTTGTACACTTGCTGTCACTGGTGTCACTTTTTTGCCTATTTCAAATAAACACCTTTATAACCACGGCTTTTATTGGTTTTATATGACTTTACATTTGGATGAAGCTTGAAGTATTGGCCACATTTTCGACTAAAGCTAGTTCTTTGCTCTGGCGTGAGTAAATTTTCGTCGCACCAACTAACGTAACTCTCAAACAAAGCCTTTGATGTAATTACGCGGTTTGGCAGATATTGTATATTTTCATCAAAAAACTCTGTAATACTATCTAACTCCTTTTTGTATTCCGCACTGTCGTTGACGACCTTTTCCGGGGCGTTTAAACCTTGTCGCTTCCATTCAGCAAGTCCTTTTAGTGCCCAGTTAAAAATACCGGGCATTTCTGATTTTAATGTACTGAGTAGATTTGGGTCTCGCTGTTCTTGGGGTACGACATAGCCAAAATGGATAAATCGCATTCGTCGCCAAAAACCCTCGTCATTGATATTGCCATAGGGTTTATCATTACCATACATCACAATCTTAGCGGTTGATTTAAACGTGACAGGGTTGCAATAAAGATGTCTTCCCGTCACTTCCTCATCACCGGATAAAGATTTAAGTGTTTGTGTATCAAATGCCGCGCTGTTGTCGTCCATCTCGTCGGTTATCGCTAACCTAACCCCAGCTAAATTTGCAATGCCAGCCATGACTGCATTTGAGCGACCTCCTGAATTACCCTTCATAATTACGTCTGAATTGATTTTTATAGCGTAATCACCTAATAAAGCTTTTACCAAATCCAGGAAAGTTGACTTACCATTTGCACCGCTGCCGTAGAAGAAAAAAATCTGTTGCTCACGAATGCTTGTCGTCAAAAAATACCCAACTAATCGTTGTAAATAATCAACCATCTTTTTATCGTGTTGCATGGCGATAAGAATAAACTTCTCCCAATTAGGGCAAGTTGCATTTTTATCGTGACTGGTTCCTAATGACTTTATTACTAAGTCTTCGCCCGTTGCCGGCCTAAGTAAATCAGTGGACATATCGTAAACGTCGGTCTTTAACCCAATTAAATTTGGGTTAGCATCTAATTTATCGACACCTATAGACAGTTGTGTTTCCATAATTTTAAGAACTGAACGAATATTTGCATTGTTCATTGCGTTATTAAGCCACCTCAAAGACATGGGTACATACAGCCCAGAATGTAACTGCTGCTTAAGTCCATTGACCATTTGCTTATAGCGTTCAAACACTAATTTTTTTGCCTCTTCAGCGTTTACCCATGTTCCGTCATCAAACACTAACCATTGCTTCAGCGTGCTATGATACACAATCGAAGATTGATGCTGATTAATCAGAAATTCAGCTAATGTCGTGTCGTTTTCGCCATATATATTTTGTAACTCCATGCACCCATTTTTCGACTTTAGATAATCAGGAGCATAATAAAACAGAGTTGCGATGGTGATACCCTTGCCGTCTTCAAAACCACCCCAGTGTTTTTCACACTCATTGAGTTGATATTTTTCACCTTCACTAGACCAGCCGTCCCACAACTCGAGCCCTTGACCACCTGGATATTCACTGTGAATTGCCATCCCGATGTTTATCCATTGCTCATAATCTAAATCAGGGTCAATGTAAGTTAATATTTCAGCAATATCCGCTAATGATGTTTTAGACACATAATTACTTCTTACTTGCAATTTAAGCTTCGCAGGAACAGAACGTTTCTTAGTTGCGGCCTCAAGAACCCAATCCGGGGGTACCGCTACGTCGAAAGTCTCGCAATTAGTCGAATATCTAACACCATCGATGCTACTGCCTATACCAATACTGTAACCATTGCCACCGGCGCGAATATCTAAGCCAGGTTCAAACCCCTGACAGATTGTTAGTTCTAATGCATCATTAGTATCAAAATAATAATGCTTGCCACCACTGGGTGTATTCACGGTAAAAGTAATAGGTAATTCAGGATGTTGCTCCAAACTAGTAAAACCATCGATGGCATCTTCAGGCTTAATATCAACATCCAGTACAATATGTCTATCTGCCACTACGCCAATGTTGTATTCAGGGTTCTGCCTCCACCAGTCTTGTATTGCGTCAAGGTCACAAGTTGCTGCCTCTTTCCATCCTGAAATAGCAGGGATTTTACTGTTTGGTTTACATGGAAATATGTTAAAATTGTTATTAGCATACATTAGAGCAAATGTAAGTTTGCTCTGAATGTTAGCTGTATTATTAGGAACGACCTTTCTTTGCTTGCCGGCTGTTAGGTCGTTTTTCTTTCTTAAAATGTTATTCATCATAACTAATTCCTTCATATAAATGTTCACCGTCAACGGTATAAGTTAATGGCGTTAGGTAGTGTTTATGTCCTTTGGCATCGATAGTGTAGCTAGCTGGGATGGTAATAATCTCCACTCCCATACTTCGCAATTGAGATATAACTGGTGATGACGCTTTTATCCCTGATTGAGTCATCTCATCAACCGTTACTTGCCCATTAACAATCAGCTTGCTAACAATGAAGCATTGTTGTTCGGTAAGAGGCCAGTAAATAGTTTTCGTCACTTGTTGTGGAAAATACATAGTCATTACGCTGCCTCCTCATCACGCTGCTGGATTTTTGATTCAATCCAGTCTTGTACTTCAGAGGCTATCCAAGCGCTTGAGCGCTCAGACAGCTTTATGGGTTTAGGGAATCGGCCATCTTTAGCCTCAGCATACACGCTAGAGCGAGATTTCTTTGTCACAGCCATTACTTCGGCTAGTTTAATCAGTGGTGTCATTTTTGGACGCCTCTTTATGCGCAACGAATCAAATGCCGTGCGCTTCTAGGAGGGAGAGATTAAATGAGTGAGAAGTGGATATTGTCCCTTCGATGACAAAGAGGACGATTTATTTATTATTTAGCTTTGAAACCTTATTGTTAAAGTTTTTTCTGACTACTGGTTTGCAGTCATACTTCAGGACTATAGTACTATCAAGTGTTAAGTAATAAGGTTCTAAATCGGGATCATAACCAGGATCGCCACTTTTTTTGTCCTTATCGTATACAGTTATTCCGTCAAGATATTCTGAATACTTACTATTATCCTTCATTAGCTCACAAGAAATCCATTCATGGACCAATTTTGCATTTGGCTTTCCATTTGATGACTTCCTAAGTTCAGCTATTGCTAACTTAATTACTTTTATATAAGACGCTCTTGATTCTGAGGCGTTATCTTCGATAAAGATATCTCTATGGCTATATGACGATAATTGGTGACTATTGTTAATTTCGAGACCATCGCATGGCGCAAAAACCTTAGATAAATTTTCACCTGAGATGGTGTCATGTATGGTAAATTCTTGAATTGCTTGCTTCGTCAAAAGTAGTTTTTCACCAACAGTAAGCGTAATAGAAGAAGTATTTCGGCTTGTTGTGATTTTGTGTGTGTCAACATTACTATTTGGAATATAATGAACAGTGTCAAATGACAAGACCGCATTATCCTTAACATTGAGATAGAGTGAGCACTTTTGGTTTAATGCGTCATTTAACATCTTGTCGATGGTATTTTTTCTATCGGCGACATCTGTAAGCCGCTCTAAAGTTGAGCTCATTAAATTTGCCATTAAACAAAATAAATGTAATTTATAGCATGAGATGCATATTTAGCAAAGTATCAAAACCTAACGGTGGGTTAAATGGTGGGTAAAATTATAATTTTATCTTAAAAAAACACACAATATATTGATTTTGTTGTCTTTGTATATTCCATTCTGTATTCAGATCCAGAACATAGAATAAAGTCTATCAGTGTCCTTGGTTATCTTTAAAGCCCAGTTTTTACTGGGTTTTTTTGTTGCTTTGTATCTAGGCAAGTCCTGAGATATCTACCAAAATCCTACATTAAAAAAAGGAGCGCAATGCGCTCCTTTTATCTATTAGCTTAGAAAAATTTTAGAATGTATAAACGACTTTTCCGTAATAAAAACCACCGTTGATACCGATTGGTGAAGTAGTTGGGTATTCAGAACCTACCACGCCAGCCCAAGGGTTATTATCAGGACGGTTATCAAGCACATTTTTTGCACCTAGAGATACACGAACGTTTTCTGTAACAAAGTATGCTGCTTCTAAATCAAATGTGTACTCAGCGCCCACCTCAATCGGTAATGCACCGCCTGCATCTAAGTGATCTTCAAAGATATCAGAGAAGTAACTCACACGTGCAAGAACACTCAAATCACCATTAGTATGATTCGCTGTTAAGCTCCAACGGTTTGAAGGTAGGTTTTCTTCAAACATACGGATGCGAGTTGCACCGAATAAGCCTTCTGCACCTGGTTTGATATCAGATACTTCTGTGTCAGTCCAGTTTGCTGCAAGTGCAAACATAGTCTCGCCACCTAACATATCCATGCTGTAATTTGCTACAACATCAACACCTGTTGTTGAAGTAGAGAACGCATTAGTGAAGTATTTGATTGAGGATAAGCTGCTTGCATCAGTATTACCTGCTGCTAATAATGCTGCTTTGTCCGCATCTGTTAATGGTAACGTAGAAGAAATAGCTAAGCGGTCATCTACATCGATGTCGAAGTAATCAACTGTTAGGAATAAACCATTTTCAAACTCAGCAACTAAACCAAGTGAGACTGAAGTTGATTCTTCAGGTGTCAAAGGTAACGCACCTTTCGCTAATGAAATTTGATCCGTTGGCGGTAATGTTGCTTCATCTTGAAGACCATTAGGACCAAACGCGGTGGATACATTACGTACGCTTGATTGACCAATTGTTGGTGCTTTAAAGCCAGTTGATACTGCACCACGCAGAGCAAATGTATCATTTAACTGATAACGACCAGAAAGTTTACCTTTGACTGTTGAACCAAAGTCAGTGAAGTCTTCATAACGCAAAGCTGTACCGATAGTTAAATCATCAGATGCGTAAAATTCAGTATCCACCCAAAGTGCCATAGAGTTACGACTTGCTTTACCTTGATAAGCAGCTGAAAGACCAGGGAAACCGTTTGAACCAATACCAAAACCTTGAGCTGCTAAAGGGCCCACTTCATAAGAAGCTGAATCGCCTGCAATTGCGTCAAAGGCTTCGTAACGATATTCTACACCTGCAGCTGCAAAGAAGCTGTCAGAGATATATTTGTTTACATCAGCATTAATGGATGCTTCAGTTTGCGTATAAGTACCTGGGTTAAACGAGAACGGCGTGTTTGGACCCATTGAAGGGTTGATCGTGTTGCTGATCATGTATGCAATTTCGTTTTCACCAAAAGATACACTCACGTCATAATTTAGTTCATCAGATGTTTCACCTTTAGTCCCCATGACTAGAGATAAGTCAGTGACGATACCACCGAATTTAGGTGTGAAACCACCAGGCAATAATTCATTGAAAGCAAAACAATCAGGGTTATTTTGTACGCCACTGATGTAATCTGGGTTAGTTAAAACGTTATCACCTACAGTAATCGTTGGACAATTACCTGAACCATCAGCCGTTAAGTCACCAATAAGTAATAATTGATTACCATCTACATCTGTACCACCATCGTTCACACCACCACGGTTATGAGGGTTACGGAAGTAAAAACCACCTTCCACTTCACGCTGAGAAATACCACCAAATAAATATGCTTCAGAATTCGCATCAAGCTCTAAACCTATATTGGCGAAAAACTTAACGTCTTGTTTGATTTCTGGTGTTCCCCAAACTTGTGCAGCCGGAGAAGCTACATCAGTGTTACCTGCAGCGATTAGGCCCGCAGCGTCGTCACGTTGAACTGAGCGTGATGTAGGATCTGCTGTTCGAGATTCAAATGAGAAATTTGCAAAACCATTGGCTGTGAATGGTAAGCCAATGTTAGCTGCGACAGTTAAAGTGTCGCCATCACCTTCTGAATATTGACCATAGCTTGCTTCAAATGAACCACCTTCTGCGGCATCTTTAAGTGCAAAATTGATGACCCCTGCGATCGCATCAGAACCATACTGTGCAGCTGCGCCGTCACGCAGTACTTCGACCTGTTTCATTGCGATAGATGGTATAGCAGAGATGTCTGGACCGTGTGCTCCATCAGAAATTTGGCCGCCTAGGAAGGTAATAACAGCAGAACGATGACGGCGCTTACCATTTACCAAAATCAAAGTATGATCGGGTGCTAAACCACGAAGGTTGGTAGGACGAACGAGCGTTGAAGCGTCATTAATTGGTTGATCGTTTACATTTAATGAAGGTACAACGGTTTGTAACATGGATATCATGTCAGTGTTACCAGATGCGCGTAGCTCATCTGCAGAGATGATATCCACAGGAACTGGAGAGTCACCTACCGAACGTGGTGCTGCACGAGTTCCAACAACTGCGATTTTTTCAACATTTTCAACAGCGACATCTTGGGCCATTGTTGGTAACGCGATAGTCGCTGTCGCAGCGGTAGACGCTACTAAAGCAAGGCGTATTGCGCTTGATAATTGACTTAATTTTTTCATGTGTTTTTTTACGGTAGGATTACTACCGTACCCTGTATATTTAATAATTTATTGTGTTTGATTTTATTGTTGCGTTGTATTTAGATGCTTAAATCTACGCATGCGCATAATTAGGCGCGCGCATTTTAAGATGAAAAGCATATAAAATCGAATACAACTAAGAATAATGATTGGAATATACTATAAAGTTACTTTATTTGGGATATTCGTCCTAAATATGGCGGTTTATCGCGATTTAGGTAGGCTACTATAGTTAAATACCGGGCCAACTAATTTAATATAAGCACTTGTGGCATCAATATCTAAAATATCTACACGAAGTAACTTTCCTACGGCAAAACGTTCAGTATTCATAATATAAGCATTGCCAGCGACTGTGTATTGGCGCGTAGGCTCCAGAGCTTGCCCCTGCCATAGTATAGAGCCATCAAAGCCTCGAGTAATATTACTCGTCCAGTGCTGTGATTCATCGATGAGCGCGAGTAATTGCACTCCAGTAAATTCGCGCACAATTAATGGGTTATTAAATGGTTGTACCGCAAATAAATCCCCCCATTTTACTGGCCCAGTCTTTAGAGTTGAGCGGACCCCGCCTTTATTCATTATTCCCATATCTGTATTTAACATATATTGATGAGAATTCGCGATGAAAACGCCTAAATCAGCTTCATTTGCTTTGGGCCTATAAGTACCGATAACTTGTTCAGTATAAGCTTGTGCAAAGCTCACCGCTGAGCTGATCAAATTGTCCACTTTTTGCAATGTTGCTTGTGCGGCACTACTTAATAACAAATCAGGATCGGCATTAGCAAAAATGACCTCGGCGCTCGCTTTGGTAATATCCTGCACTGCCGGGTCTATCGTGAGCGTAATATCTGCGTATGCTCTACCACTGGAAAAAGCTTGGGTCACTAGCAAAGACGGCGCATTCTTTCTGGAAAAATATGCATTCGTGAAACGATGGGAGTGTCCTGTCACAACTAGATCCACAGCAGTAGGTAATTGACTCAGAAACTGACCAAACTTACTGTTTTTATCGATCCTTGCATTTGTTTGAGTCGCACCACTGTAATACTTATCGCGCGTGCCATCATGTACGACAATAATAATCGCATTGATACCTTGCTCTTCTAAAAGAGTCACATAACGCCTGGCTACCTTTGCTTGATCAGCAAAGTACAAATCATCAACGGCACCTGGTACGACTAAATCTGGAGTGTAATCTAAGGTCAAACCGATAATGCCAATTTCGACGCCATTTACCTGTTTGATTACATACGGGGGCAAAATTAATTGACCACTTTCGCGGTCAAAGACATTGGCACTGAGATTGGTATATTTTGCGCCAGCCCAACTTGGTTCGAGAAACGGACCTTTGGCATGCACACCACCATGCAATAAACGCAGCATCTCTGGTGTTCCCTCATCAAACTCATGATTACCAGCTGTGCCAATTACATGACAAGTCTCTTGCTGATGATTTTGACAAAAATCCGCCATATAGTTAAGAAAAGTGATTGATGGCTCATCTTGTAATAAGGCCGACTCAGCAGGGCTTGCGCCAACATGGTCGCCGGCATGCAGAATAAAAGTGTGGTCACTCGTACTCTCTGTCGCAGCTAACAAATGCGCTGCAAGGTTACGCATACCACCACGTTCTTGTTTTGGTAAAACTTGACCGTGAAAATCATTAATTCCGAGAACTTGTAAGGTAAATATATTGTCCTTTGCGGTCTTGTTGCTGGTGGTTGTAGAACAAGCGGTGAGTATAAAAGTAAGAAAACAGGCACATGATAATTTTTTAAGCATAATGGCAAAGCACTTAGTTCAAGTAGATATAATCACATTATTTTATACAAGATATCCTTTGATAAACACCACAATTAAAAAATCATCACTCGGGGGTAAACTATGCTAAATTTGTAGGATTAAAATAATAAGAATTAGGAACATTATTAATATGACTAAAGCTTTCACTCCTTATACTTTACCCAATGGACAAGTACTTAAAAATCGGATTACCAAGGCTGCTATGGAAGAAAACCTGGCTGCTCCGTACCATCTGCCAGGAGATGCTTTATTTAATTTGTATAGTGCTTGGGCAAATGGTGGAGCGGGCTTAATTATCACTGGTAATGTGATGGTTGATCACTTGGCTATGACCGGGCCTAATGGTGTTGCCTTAGAGTCGGCAGAAAAGTTGGATTTGTTTGCAGATTGGGCGCAAATCGCGCAACAAAACAACACGAAAGTGTGGATGCAAATTAATCATCCAGGCCGACAAGTCTATAAAAATATGCATGGCAAAGCGCTTGCCCCTAGTGCTAAAGCCTTAGATTTAGGTAAGTTTTCTAAGTTATTTGCTACACCCAAAGCAATGACGCAACTCGATATTGCTAATGTGATTCAACGCTTTGTCACGACCGCGAAGCTAGCTGAACAAGCGGGGTTTGATGGTGTTCAGATCCATGCAGCTCATGGATATTTATTGTCACAATTTCTTTCACCACTGACGAATCTACGTGATGATGAATGGGGAGGAAGTTTGGCTAATCGTGCGCGATTATTAGCGACTATCATCAGTAAAGTCCAAGCAGAAGTCGCTCCGGAATTTACGATAGCGGTGAAGATCAATTCTGCTGATTTTCAGCGTGGTGGTTTTGATGTGGATGATGCCGTTGCGGTAGTCGTCATGTTAGAAGAGTTAGGCGTGCATTGTATTGAGATCTCTGGCGGTAGCTATGAGGCACCAGCAATGCAAGGCACAACAGCCGATGAGAGGACACTTGCTCGAGAAGCTTACTTTTTAAGTTTTGCGGAACAAATCGCAAGTAAAACAAGAGTTCCTATTATGACGACAGGCGGTATTTATCGCTTAGCCACCGCTGAAAAAGTATTAGCTGAAAACATAGCATTGATCGGTATGGCTAGTGCACTTGGGGCTCAACCTGATTTACCAAAACGCTGGGCAACTGAACCTGACTTAGTGGGTACGATGCCGAATATTACTTGGCAAAATAAACCGTTAAAAGGTTTAGCAACAATGGCTATGGTCAAGCGTTGGTTACGTGAATCGAGTCAAAATAAAACACCTACACTCAACGCAAATCCAGTTTGGACCTTATTGAAAGATCAATTTATCAAATCCAAACAAACCAAGCGCTACAACAAAAAAATCAAGCAATATGGGTAATAATTAATTTTATGTAAATAAAAACGTCTTTTGCAGTTGCCCTACAAAAGACGTTTTCTACTAACCTGTGAATTTACTAAGTCACTAATTATTTAATCAGTTGTTTTACCAGCGGTTTAACCCGCTGGATATATATAAGACGCCCCTACACCTAAGGGTAAGCCCACGGTCCAATAAATCAATAAGAATGCCGTCCAGACAACTAAAAAGGTAATACTATACGGCAGCATTAATGAGAGTAAGGTACCTATCCCTGTTGATTTTACGTAGCGCTGACAATAAATCACCACGAGAGGGAAGTACGGTAATAATGGCGTGATGATATTCGACGACGAATCACCAAGGCGATATGCAGCTTGAGTTAAATCAGGAGAGATCCCCAATTGCATTAGCATAGGTACAAAAATAGGTCCTAATAGCGCCCATTTTGCCGACGATGAACCGACAAATAGATTAACAAAAGCCGTTAAGAAAATAATACCTACAATGGTCACACTAGCTGGTAGGGACAATGCTTGTAGAAACTCCGCACCGTTGATTGCAAGAAGGGCCCCTAGATTGGATTTACCAAACGCATCAATAAACAAGGCGCAGAAGAAAGCCATAACGATATAATAGCTCATCCCCTGCATAGCTTTCGTCATACTATCTATCATATCTTTGGTCGATGAATAGGTACCCGACATATAGCCGTATACCACCCCGGGGATCAAAAATAGTAAAAAGATGATAGGGACTATCGATTGCATTACTGGCGCAGCAAAAGTCGTTAATTCACCATTCGCGTCTCGTAGAGGCGATGTTTCAGGATATAAAATAGCAATTAATCCCACAATCCCTGCTAGCATCGTCAGGCTCGCATAGCGCAAAGCTTTGGTTTGGACTGGGTTCAGATCTTCAAATTTGGGGATCTCATTTGGATCACCATCTACAGCTACATCTTTGAGACGTGGCTCGATAATTTTATCGGTTAAGTACCAAGCCAAACTAATGATCACCAGTGATGATGCTGAGTTAAAGAACCAATTGTTTAAAGGGTTTACTTGAATGGCTGGGTCAATAATTTGCGCAGCTTCTTGGGTAAAACTTTGTAGTAGAGGGTCAATTGCAGAGGGAATAAAATTCGCACAAAAGCCGCCACTGACACCAGCAAAAGCCGCTGCTATACCCGCTAACGGATGACGACCCATCGCATAGAAAATAACACCTGCTAATGGGATAACGAGTACATAGCCTGCATCAGTTGCAGTATGTGAGACGATCGCTACCAACACCACCATGGGAGTGAGTAAGGTGCGTGGTGTCGAATCTAACATACGTTTGAGGCCAGCACTGATAAACCCGGAGTGTTCGGCAACACCAACGCCCAGCATCGCTACAAGGACAACACCCAAAGGGGCAAAACCGGTAAAAATAGTGACCATACGGCTTAAAAAGTCAGCCAAAGAAGCACCAGTCAGTAAATTGTTTACAACAACAGCTTCTTCAGTACGCGGATCTAGCGTAGTAAATGTCATCTGAGAAAAAATGGCTGATAAGACCCAGACCACCACTAAACAGATAAAGAAAATGATAGCTGGATCGGGTAATTTATTACCAACGACTTCAACCTTATCAAGTGCACGCATTGTTAATGATTTACGTGTTGTATTTGTTTGTCCCATAAGAACTTCACCTACTTATTATTATCATGACATACCAAATGGTAAATTAGACTAGTTAGCTTAATTTATTTTGCATTTTGTGTATAGCTGAACAAACTTTGTGAGCCTTGCAGAAACGGCGATAGTTGTTTCGAGTATCTGCCATCCCAACAGTGATAAGAAATAATTAATTTTCGCTTGGGACGACTCAAGGCTACATATAATAAGCGTTTACTCTCTGCACGTCGGGCTTGGACTTCAACATTGGGTGTATCTTTGGGGATCCAACCTGGATAGGCGTTTTCCGTAGTACTAGGCAGTAATACCGTATCAAATTCTAGGCCTTTAGCGCGATGCACGGTACTGATGACAACTTTGTCTTGTTCAGGATCGATAAGATCAATTTCTTTGAGCATAAACAAGGTATCAATTTTACGCAGTTGTTGAATGACGGCTGGGTCTGATTTGTTTTGCCAAAGTTGGGAGTTTACCAACGTAGGAAAGTCGCCAAAATATCCTTGCCGATCTAACCAAGGGATCAGTTTACGTTCTATTTCCAAACGTGTTACCTGAGCCGTCTTAGCGTCATACCAAGTAGATTGAGCAAGTGTATATTCCAACCAAGACCGCAGTACATCGACTAAACCTACTGAAAATTGCTTGAGTGCAGACGTATAAAATAATGGAAATAGGGATTTCAAATGATGATTGACGGGATTTATTAGTGCTGAGTATTCATCTAAGACGGCATCAACTTGCTGCATGCGTTCGGGTAAATCAGCGACAATTTTCGTCAATAGTGAAGCGGTGGCTTTTACATCATCAAGGGCGTTATGACTATTCACACCCTCTAAACCAAAACACTCCAATAAGCTTTCTAATCTGTGTGACTTTTCTTCGGGATACATCATGCGTGATAGAACTAACGTATCAAAATGATATTGTTGAGCGACCCGGTGGTAATCTGCAAGGAGTTCGTTATCTTGCGGCAATGTTTGGATATTGGTACGCAGCATCATTTTATCAAAATGCATATTGTGAGCGATTAAAGGTGAGGTTCCTACAAAAACAAAAAAGTCTTGTAATACCACACTCAACGGATCCCCATTTTTCACTTGTTCTTCAGTAATATGGTGAATTGCCTGACTCTTTATAAAGGCTTCATACAATCGAGGATCAGCTGCTAAACCGACATCGACATAGCGGTCAAACTCAGCGACGACCTTGCCATTAATGACTCTAACGGCTGCAAGTTGAATAATTTTTTCTTGGAAAAAGTCTAAGCCGGTGGTTTCCGTATCAAAAATAACGACGCCCTCATCCGCAAATTCCCGGCATAATTGTTTAAGCGGATAGTTGAGCAGTTCAGGCGTGTTTGCAGCGGTATGGGTATTAGATTCATCATTATTTAGCGATAATGCGCTTTGTGTACCAGAAGCTGATAAATTTTCTTTAGCGCCAGTTTGATATAGTACCTGTTCTAATGGCAGGCCAATATTTTGGATCTTGTTGGTTAAAGCAATAACATCAGCAAGCTGCATTTTGTTGCCACCTGTGTGGCGTGATAGACGAAAAAGAATACTCCACCAATCCATTCTTGCGGCAGATCCATCCAATACTTTTAGCCAGCTAAACCAGTCTTGTAAGATCGCTTTTTGCAGTAAATCAGACTGACTAACTTGGAAAAATGAGATATCGTTATTGAGCAAGGTTTCAGCATATACATTGCACAAAGCATTAGTGGGTACCAACAAACCTACATTTCTGTCAGGCTCAGCAATGATTTGTGCTACTGCTTTACACAAACGTTCGCGCTCTTGAACTGCATCATTAAATTGTAACAGTAAGGTAGGGTGTGCTTCTTCAATATCTGATTGAGATATAATTGGAGGTAATTGCCAATGCTCATGTCTATATTGATTTAAAATACTCAATATAGCCGGATGAGAACGGTAATTTTGTGCCAAAGAATGCGGGGTAAATTCGGCCACTTCACTGTGTAGTAAAGCTAAGTCTGCTCCTAAAAAGCGATATATAGATTGCTCGCTATCACCAACTGCAAAAATATGGGTTGTTGGAGTTTGTAAGCAACTCAAAATAGCCCATTGTATAGGATTAAGATCTTGTACTTCATCGATTTGAATAAAAGCACGGGGTTGTGGTTGGCGTAATAATTCTTGTAGTCCGATGCATAAAACGTCATCAAAATCTAAGCATCGCGACTGTTTTTTAACTTTGACGAAGGCTTTAAACCAAAGCCATAAATAAGTCAGTGCAGTTTCTGGTTCAATCGAACCCAAACCACTTTGCATTTGTACCGTAACAATGGAACTCATTAAATGGCTTTTACAATAACCCGCGATGAGTTCAGAAAAATCATCGGCGAGACCGAGTTCGATTAGTTTAAAAGGAATGTATAACTGGTATAGCGCATGTTTGAGGCTCGGTGGTGAATAAGCGCTTTGTTGCAGTTGTAACTCAGTGTGCAGTTCACTGTGTTGCAAATAAGTGTTGAGAACTTCAGGAAACTTGGCGGCAGGCGTATTGAGTTCAATATGCTCCTTTGCCATATTGAGCATCTGATGTTTGTATTCATCAGGTAAAATACTAGCCGCACGCGTGTGGTAAGGCAAACGACTATTTCTGATGACTTCCATACAAAATGCATGAAAATTCCCAATAAAAGGCTGTCTTTCGCCTAATACGCTCGCTGCTCTAAGTTGCATTTCTGTGGCTGCACGCGTGGTAAATGTCAGACAGACGATCTCGTTGTCTTCCGTATAGCGTGCACAAGCATCAGCTAAGCGAGCTGTAAGTATTGCTGTTTTCCCAGCGCCAGGTGGGGCATTAACAAAATGCTTTCCAGTATACAGAGAGGTTAATTTATTTTGCTGCTCGTCAAAAAGGATCGGCTCAGTAGACATAAGATACACATAATAAAATCATATAAGAATAATAAGCCATGTGTTGCTATTGTCTACTGTTCTCTTATCCAGAAATAATTAAGCAAGGCACAAATCACTTTGCTCAGATATGTTTGGCGACAAGCTATTGGCTAGATAGTCGGTTAAACCATTAATATCTATTTCTTTTTGGTATAAACCTAGTTTAGTCCTACGCCATAAGATGTCTTTAATATCTGTGACAAATTCATGTTCTACTAAGTAATCAACCTCTACTTGCTTTAATCCTGCACCAAAATCTAAACCTAAATCCTCATTGGTGTCACAGTTGGCTAAGAAAATATTTGCTAAGGCACCATACTGACGAGCAAAGCGTTGCGCTTGTTGTTTACTGATAAACGGATATTTGTTTAACCATGTATTGATTAAGTTTTTTTGGTCAGAAAAATCACCACCAGGAAGTTTCAATGTTTTTGTTTGACATGATCCCATATTGGGAAAGACTGGTTTTAATGTGTCTACCGCTGCTTCTGCAAGTTTGCGATATGTCGTGATTTTACCACCAAATATAGATAATAAAGGCGCTTGAGTGGGGCTATGTAACATTTCAAAAGTGTAATCGCGGGTAGCTTCTGCCGCTTCATCAGCACCATCATCAATCAATGGTCTAACGCCAGAAAAAGTATGTACCACATCTTCGGCACGTATCTTTTGTTTAAAATACTCGTTCGCAATATCAATGATATATTGTGTTTCCTCGGCATCAATTGCGACGTCTTTTGGATTGCCTTGGTAGTCAACATCGGTTGTACCGACGAGCGAGAACTCGTCTTCATAGGGCAACACAAACACGATACGGTTATCTGCATTTTGTAAAATGTAAGCTTTGTCCTGGTCGTGAATTTTTGGTACGACAATGTGACTGCCTTTGACTAAACGGATTTTCTTGGGAGATGGTGTAGTGAAGGCTTTGGCAAATAACTTCTCGACCCAAGGACCAGATGCGTTGACGACAGATTTAGTAGTTAACGTATGGGTCTTATTTTGCAGTTTATCACGTACCGTTATGGACCAATAGTTCCCCATATTGTCTGCTTTGAGGCATTGTGTTTGGGTCATGATAGTTGCGTTGTGCGAACGTGCTTGCATCGCATTTAACGTGACTAGACGAGCATCATCCACCCAACCATCAGAGTATTCAAAACAAGTTTTGATGTTATCCACTAAAGGAGAGGTATCTGTGGTTTGTACTTTTTTTGAAGCCGGTAAACTAACACGCTTAGCTAGGTTGTCGTATAAAAACATCCCAATGCGGATCATCCATTGGGGGCGTAAATGTTTTTGGTGCGGTAGGGCGAAACGCAAAGGCCACATAATATGAGGAGCATTCGCTAATAAGACTTCTCGCTCAGCTAACGCTTCACGAACTAAACGAAATTCATAATGTTCTAAATAACGCAAACCGCCGTGGATAAGTTTGCTGCTATTCGATGAGGTTGCAGAAGCTAAATCATTTTGTTCACATAGACCTACCTTTAAACCGCGTGTAGCCGCATCTGCAGCGACACCAACGCCATTTATTCCACCACCGATAACAAATACATCATAATCCAAAGTCATTATTTTTCCTGTTCGTTTTTTTGCTTTCTGTCTTATCTGGTGTGAATATAGATCACAAAAGCACATTAAGCAACACAAACGAACAAAAAAGATTCAAAGTGAACATTTTGTTATTCCATAGAAACTTCCAAATCATAGTTTGTTTAAAAATAGGAAATAGGAAATAGGAAATAGGAAATAGGAAATAGGAAATAGGAAATAGGAAATCAATAGGGAGCTATGGGGTTA
>Ga0209955_1000021_pt1 | contig 72218 bp, 97 predicted proteins | sample SalPonA_A_H2O_MG_FD_185716 | JGI IMG/M metagenome (GOLD analysis project Ga0209955, IMG submission 185716) | Water microbial communities from South San Francisco under conditions of wetland restoration - Salt Pond MetaG R2A_A_H2O_MG (SPAdes)... | ecosystem: Environmental > Aquatic > Non-marine... | reverse complement strand
ATACACATTTTTTTTACATAATTAACCTTTAATAGGTATGTTTTAGTGTTTATATATTATTTAGATTTTTTGTTGAGATTTTTTAAATGTTTGTTTTTTTGTAAAATTTATTTTTTATTTTATTTTGAAGAATTAAAAATTAATGTTATTATTAAATATTTTTATTTTTTAATAACAACATTAATTGATTTTTTTTAATACCCTGGAAATAAGTTATCTACATCTTTCCTAAAATTTTCTATTGTTTTAGAAATATCTTTTTCTATTTTTGAAGGTTTTGATTCAATATATACAATTTTCTGAGTCTTCTTCATTTCATTCATTTCTTTTTTTGTTTTTTCTACATAGTTGTTGTAATTTTTTTCTAATTGTTCTTTTTCATTTTTTTCTACTTTTAAATCATTTTTCAATTGTTTTACTTTTTCTGATAAATTATCTACTTCTTTTGATTTATATTCAAATATAACTAATTGTTCTTTTAATTTAAATACTTTTTCTTCTAAACTTCCTTTTTCTTGATTTAGTCTTTCAATTTCTTTTGTATTTTTTACAATTTCACTTTTATATAGATTTAATTTATTACTTCCTTTAGTTTGTTTTGATAATTCTCTTTTATAATTTTGATTATCTATTGTTAGATTTGTTATATCATTTTGTTTTTCTTTTACTTCTTTATTTAATTTTGTTATTTGATTATCTTTTCCTTTTAATTCACTAAATAATATTTTAACTCTATTATTTGTTTGTGTATATTTACTTTTATATTCATTTAATTCTTTTTCTATTTCTTTCTTATTTTCTTCTATTTTACTTAATTGTTCTTTGATTTTTTTATTTTCTTTAGCTAATTCAATCATTTCTTTTGAATTTAATACCTTTTCACTCTTCTTTTGTTCTATTTCTTTTTTTATTAACGCTTCTTCAACATTTCTTTTTGGTTTTTTATCTACAACCTCTATAATTTTTGTTTCTTCTTTTGGTTTTTCAACTAACTTTGGTTGCCCTTCAATTTTATTTAATTCTTTTGTTTTTATTGGTTGATTTGTTATCACCTTATTTGAAACATATTGATTATTTGAATAATTATTTTCTTTTAAAGGATTTTCTAAACCTATCATTTCAAAAACAGTATCTTGAGTATAATAAATAGTTCCACCTAAAAATAATGTTAAAAATATTATTCTTCTTGCCTTTAAACCTTTTTCCTTTTTAATATCATCTTCAGTTTTTTCTTTACTTAAAGTTTCTGTTTCTTCAGGAAAATCTTCTACCTCTGTTTCTTCAGGAAAATCTTCTACCTCTATTTCTTCAGGAAAATCTTCTGCTTTTTCCTTTTTTTCTTCATTTGTATCCCAATCTTCATTTGTATCCCAATCTTCATTTGATTCCTCTTTTTCAAAAAAATCTTCTACACTTCTATCATCTTCTATTAAATCTTCTTTTTTGTTTTTTGGTTCTTCTATTGGAGTTATCACTTTTTTCTTTTTACCCATCTTCTCTTTTATTTTTTTTATTGCTTTTAATATTGGTGATTTATCTGATATTGATTGTTTTTCCTCTACATCTTCTAATTTTTTCTCTTCTCTTTCCCCTACTTCTTCCATTGGTTCTTCTGGTGGTGTTTTACCTTTTTTTAATATTTTATTTAAAAAACTCATTTATAGTCCTTTTCTTTGCATTTACTTTTATTATAATTAATATTGCTTTTTTTGTAAAAAAATAATTATTTTTTTTAAGTTTCTTTTAAGTTTCTTTCAATATCATGAAAAAAATAAAAACAAAGGAATCAAATGGATATAGTTTTAAGTGACAAAGAATGTGAATCTATTGAGAAAAAAGTTTTATATAAAGACAATATTTGTTTAAATGAAGAAACTTGTAAAGAACCAAGAAAAAAAGAGGTGATTGTCAATACATTAATAAAAGAATTGTTTAATTCACCAGATCATGGAGAACATACTATTCATTATCAAGATGGAACAATTTTTGGTATTGAATATTATCAAAATGGTAAAAAACATGGAACAATGCAATATTTTAATCAAGATGGTTCAAAAGATTTTGAAATTGATTTTGTAAATGGAATTAGAGAAGGTTATTTTCATAAATTTGATAAAAATGGTAAAATAGTTGAAGCTAAATTATTTAAAAATGGTACAGAAGTTCCTTATGTGAAAAAAAGTGTAGCAGAAAAAAAAGACAACTATTTATTAGAGTTATTTTATTCTTCTGAAGCAAAACAAAAATATATTAATGTACAAATTATAAATGGTCAATATGAGGGTAAATATACTTGTTGGTGGCCAAATGGACAAATAAAAGCAACTTGTACTTATATAAATGGTAAAATTGAGGGTGAAAGTAAAGAATATAGAGAAAATGGTTCTTTACATAAAACTTCTATTTGGGAAAATGGTAAAAAAAATGGTATTGAGTTAATTTACAAAGATAAAGACAGTTTACATTCTTAAGGTAAAGGAGGAAATCTTTTTAAGGTCTCTTCTTTTATAATATTTGTATCTAATAAAGGTAATGTTGGATCCCAAGTTAAAATATTTTGTATCCAAACTAATAAACCAGTCTCTTTTGTTTTAATATATACTTCTGTACCACCATTTTTATTGTTTAATGATATTTCATTTAGATAAAATAAAATACCTGGAATACCTCCTGTTTGTACCAAGTCTTTATTTGGATTTATATATATTAAATTAGAACTAACAATATTGTTTATTTTATCATCCTTTTTAACTATATATTTCAAAGAACTATTCAAAAATAAAGAACCCTCTTTTTCTATTTTATAATTATCATACTTAACATATTTATTTAAATCCTTTATTGTTTCCCAAACCTCACTTGGACTTGCTTCTATTATTATTTCCTCTTCTTTTATTCTTTCGCCTGATAATGCTAAAACTATATTAATAATAATAATAAAACTTAAAAAGTATTTCAAGACTTTAAACCTTTTTATTTTATTATAATTTTTTTTGTTTTTTTTCAACATAATATATCTCTAAAATATCTATTTTAATATATTACACTTAATATTTAAACAATACATTAAAGAGATTATTTTAAAATATCTTTTTTTAAATCTTCTAATTCTTTTTCTACTTCTTTTTTATCTTTATTTAAAGATTTACTTGCTTCAGAATTATCTTTACATAAATATAATAAACCTTCAATTTCTTCTATCTCTCTTTCTAATTCTTTTAGTTTATTTGTATTTGCCATTTATAGTCCTTAATTTATTTTTCTTATTTTTATGTTGTCTTCATTTTCTACTAACTCTATTAATTCATTATTTTCAACAACAAAAAAACCTGTTTTTGTTTCTTTCCCTAATCTTATAAATTCATAAAAAAACTTATTATCTTTCTTTTTTAATAATATCTTTTTTTTATTATTAACTATTATTTCACCTTCTTTTACCGTTCCTTTATATACACTTTTTAAAAGGTCTATTAAAGAACTTCTTTCTTTTTTATATTTTGTTTTTTTATCTGATTTTGGTTTGTTGTATTTTTCATTATATAAAACTACTTTTTCTTTATTCAATATCATCTTTGCTATTGAATTTGTTACCTTAGCTTCTATATAATTATCTTTTAATGAGTTAAAATTATGAACTTCTCCTAATTTTATTCCCATATACTCTATTGAGTGTTTTGCAAATAAATTAGTATTTAACATTAATAAAATTGTTATTGATAAAAATGTTTTTTTCAAGAAAACCACCATAATATATATGAAATATTATAATGGTTAAATAATATTTTGTTTTTTTAAGAAGGTTTTTTTATTTCTGTTTCTATTTCTTTTACTTCTGTTTTTACTTCTTCTACCTCTTTTGTTGCTTCTTTTATTTCATTTGTTGCAGTTTTCATTTCTTTTTTAAAGTTTTTGATACCTTTACCTAAACCTGTTGCTAAATCAGGTATTTTTTTTGCTCCAAATAATAGTATAACTACAAACACTATTAAAGCTATTTCAAGTCCACCAGGTATTCCCATATAATTTCCTTTTTATTAATATAATATAATATTTTTTTTTAAAATATCATTTAATTTTTCATAGCCAATTCTTTATTTAAAAGATTTTCACATTTTCTTATATGATATACATCTTTCATCATTACAATATTTTTATTATTTAAATATTCTATTTCATAAATCATTTTACCTTTTGTCATCATAAAATAAAAAAACAATCCTTTACACATTATTCTATCTTTTAATTCAGAATTTAAAAATGGTTTATATTCTTTTATATCTTCTTCTATTTTTATTTTTGAAGTTATTGTAAATCTGTCATTATTTACTTCTTCTCTTTTAAATATATATTCTTTTCCCTTTTCTTCTTTTATTATATATTTTGTTTCATTTGATAAAGATTGTAAAATAGATAAATTTAATATTACATCTTCATAAGTTTTAGGTTTTTTTAATTTTTTTTTTACTAATTCAATTTTCTTTTGAAGTTCCTTATTTTCTTTTGGTTGGATTAATTGATATTTTTTTGTTTCTTCTGAATAAATAGCTAATATATCTATAGCAAAACTTTGACTAATAAACAATAACATTATAAAAATATATTTCATTTCGATTTCCATTAATTATTTTAAGATTATAATTATTTTTATTAATTTTTTTTTTACTAATTGGATTTAAAAGATATAAAAAAACCACCACTTAAAAAGTGATGGTTTTAAATAGAGAAGATTTTGAATTTATTATTTATATTCAACACCGTCTAATGAGTGTTCAATTGAAGAAGAAATATCTTTAATTGTTTCAGCTTTGTCATTAACTTCATTTGCTTTAACAGCATTTGTTTGAGTGTTTTGGTCTAATTTTTGCATAGAAGTGTTAATTGATTGCATTGCATTAGATTGCTCTTCAGTCATGCTTGTAACATCTTCAATGTTTCCAGAAGTTTCATTAATTCTTTCAACTAATTTAGAGAATGAATCATTAACATCTCTAGAGATAACATTAGATTGAGAAATTAAACTTCCACCAGTAGAAACTAAGTTCTTAATTTCTTCAGCAGCTTCAGTTGATCTAGCAGCTAGATTTCTAACTTCTTGTGCAACAACTGCAAACCCTTTACCATGCTCACCAGCAGTAGCAGCCTCAACAGCAGCATTTAATGATAAGATATTTGTTTGGAATGCAATTTGATCAATTTGCTCAATTGCTTTTGCAATGTTATCTTGAGAAGTTGATACTTGAGAAATAATTTCACTCATTTCACCAATTTTTTCAGAACCTTCTTTAGTTAAGTTAGTCATATCAACAGCAGTTGATTTCATTTCCAACACTTTCTCAGAACTATTTCTAATGTTTCCTAAAATCTCTTCGATTGCAGCAGATACTTCTTCTAATTCAGTTGCTTGAGCATTTGAAGAAATAGATAACTCAGTCATCATATCAGATAAACCTTGAGAAGTTTCCATTAATACTTTAGAGTTTCTATCATTTTCAGACATAAAGTGAGAAGTTTCTTCACCTAATGCATTAACACCATCAATCATACTTGCTAATTCACCTTTAGCTTCTAATTCAATTCTTGAAGTATAATCTTTATTTTTGAATGAATCTAATGTAGATAATACAACATCAACTTTTTCTTTTAAGTTATCAGCCATAACTTTAAAGTTATTAACTAATAATTGAACATTTTCAGTATCAGAACTTAATTTAATATCAACATTGAAGTTACCTTCAGCAATTTCCTTAGATACTTGAGATACTTCTTCAATTACCTTAATATCTTTTTTAAGATTATCTTCTAATTTACCTACATAAGTATTGAAACTATCAATAATATTTCCAACTTCATCTTCAGATTTTTTATTTATAGTTGTACTACTATTTGAATTATTTGTCATATCTTTAATAGCATTATCTAAATCTCTTAATGGTCTTACAATTGCTCTTTGAACAATAAAGAAATAAATAATAAATGCAACAACTATAGCAATTGCTGTTAAAACAACAATTTCAGTAATAACTGTATTGATTTCTTCTTTTGTTGATGCTTTCATCTGATTAACTTCTTTTTCAATATTATCAACATAAGCACCTGTACCTATAATCCAATCCCACTCAGCAAATCTTTGAACATATGAGAATTTTAATCTTGGTTCTTTACCTTTTAATTTGAAGTTATATCTTACTAAACCACCTTCTACATTTGCATTTGATACTTTAACCATTTCTCTCCAGTGGTGCTTACCATCTGCATCTTTACTATTAGTCATATCTTTACCAATTAAGTGTTTTTTAATTGGGTGCATAACTAATCTTGGATGTGAGTTATTTATCCAGTAATAACCAGAACCTTTTGAACCATATCTCATAGCTGCAATTGCTTTTTTAGCATCTTCTTGAATTGAAGCTGATACATCATCAACATATTCACCTGTACCAATTACCCAACCATATGGTTTAAATAATTTAACATAAGATACTTTTGGTGTTGGTTCCAAATCATCTGCTTTTTTCATCCATACATAATCAACAAAACCTTCACCTTTAGTTTTACCCATGTTAGCGAACTCTACAAATATTTTTTTACCTTTTTTATCTTTAAATCCTGATAAATCTTTACCATTTAAACTTGGTTTCAATGGGTGAGTTACCATTACTGCATTTGTATCATTTACCCAGAAGTAATTATTATTACCATATCTAGTATCATTTACAATCTTCTTTAAGTTAGCTTTAATTTGGTCTTCAGTTAAACCTTTAACTTTACCTTCATTATATGCACCTTCTAAAATTGTGAATAAGAAGTGTGATCTATCTTTTAATTCTGCTTGAACTTCTACTTTAATTTTTTCAATATCTGTTCTTTCATAGTAGTTTTCTACTGTTTTCATTGCTAAAGATACATAATTCTTTAACTCTTCTTCTTTTTTACTATATGCTTCCTTTTCATAAGCTTTAATATTTGCTTCTGAAATGTTTTCAATTGTTTTAATTGCATCAAAAGATAAAATTGCTGATATACCAACAATAACACCAACTGACACACCTAAAATTTTTGTTTTAATTGTCATTTTTTTGTCTCCTAATAATTTCATAGTATATAACTATTAACACCATTATAATGTTAAAAATTTTTTTTTTAAATTATTTAAAACCCCCTAAAATAGGTCATTATGTAAAAATTATGTAACCTTGATGTAACCTTGATGTATAAAAGATTTTTTTAGAATCAAAATCCCTTTATTTAAGGGAATCAAATTTTTTAACTTAAGTATTTTTTATTTAAAAAAAATGTAAAAAATAATTAAAAAAAATGTAAAAAAAATTTTTTTTGTTTCAAAAAGTTATATTTTGTTTAATTATATTTATTATAAATTTGATTTATTTTTAAATTTTTATTAAAAAAATATCAAATTTAAGTTTTTTTTAAGTTTTATTATTATACAATTCATTTACATTCAAATCAAAAAATAATTTTTATTTGTTTGTTAGTATTTTGGAGAAACAAAATCCATATACTTAGATTGTTTTAAAAGTTTTCTTACATATAGTTTAAAACTTTAATTAAAGTAGTTCTTCTTTTCCTTCTTTGAACTACTTTAAAACACTAAATATTTAAAATCATCCTTAATCTTTCTTTTTTTGTCTTTTTGAATATTAGGGATGGTTTTTTTTATTTTAAAAAACTTTTTTTACCTTTATCATCTAAACTCATAAATAATGCTATTTCTTTTTGAAAATCTAGATTTAATTTATCATATCTTTTTTTTAGTCTATAATGTCTTGACAAATTACCTTTCTTCTTACTCTTTCCTAAATCTCTTATTATATAATGATATCTAACTAAATTCTTAGTATAGTCACTTATAAAAGGCCAATTTTTTATTATGTGATATGAAAACTCTTCATGATTAGTAAATGAAAAATAACCATCTTCTATATCTTCTGGTTTTTGATATGCACTAAATGGTTTACCTATGTCATGAAGTAATGCTGCTGTTATCATTTTATATTGTTTTGCTTTTATTGTTTGTGTTGTTACTGCTAATGTATGGAACAATACTGAATATTTGTGATATTCATTTTGTCTTACAAATAAACTTATCCAAAAACATCTATTTTTTAATCTTTTAAACAAAATTTTCCTTTTTTTTTATCTACCTTTAAGGTGTATTTATATATAATTATAACAAAAAAAAGATTAAATAAATCTAAGAAGGAATATTATGAGTACAAATTCAACTATTGGTTATATTAAAAATGGAGTTGTTAAAGAAATACATTGTCATTCAGATGGTTATTTTTCTTGGAATGGTGTAATGTTTCTTGCTATGGTTGAAAACTCTCCACTATTATTAAAGAAAATTGTTGATACTCTTGATTTAAGTAATGATTATTTAGGTAGTTTTGGTTTTCATATTAGTAATTACCAAGGTTATGGTGAAAGTTGTGATCAAATAGAGGATTTATGTAATCTTAACTACAAAGTTTCCCATTCAAATCCTGAAAATTATTTAAAAATAATTAAAGATTTCCCTTTTGGTTTTAAAAATACTAATCATTATATTGATAAAAAACAAATATCTTTTTTAGGTTCTTTTAATATTAATTCTAATAGAGAAAGAAATGAATATAATCCTAGTGGAAAATTATTTACTGATATTGAAAAATATGAATACTCTTATTATTATAATTTTGACACTAATGAAGTTTATATGTATTTATACTCCGATGAAACTACTAATGGTACTGGTGAATTAATTATTCCTATGGAAAATTTTGATTTTAATGAATTATCTTGGAAGTTAGACCCTGAAAACTCTGATTTAAAAACTGCTTTTGAAAACTATAATGATTTTAAATTAATATATGATAATTTAGACTATAAAGAATTATTTAAAAACTTTAATAAACTTGTTTTTAATTCAATTATTATTTTAAATGAATCAGAAGATTATAAGAAAATTGAAGAAGAATACAAGGAATTATTAACAAAAATTGATAATATTGAAACTTTTGAAAAAATTAAACAAATTGAAGAAGTTTTAAAAAATAAAAGAATTGGTATTAAAAAGAAAAAAACAATTGAAGAAGAAATTGAGAAATTAATTAAATTAATCTCATAATTTAATTTTAAAAATACTATTATTTTGATTCATTCTTTAAAAAATTTTGATTTCATTTTTTTTCATGATATAATTCCTTTAAATACTCAAAGGAGTTTTTTTATGACTATATTAAAAACTAAAGAAGCATTAAGAAATGCTATTCTAAAAGAAGAATTAAATAATGAAACTATAAATAACTATGATTATTCTTTAATAAAAGATTTTACACACCTATTTAAAGATTGTATTACACTTAAAAATATTCCAAATCTTGATACTAGTCATGTTGTTAATATGTATGGTATGTTTATGAATTGTAATAATTTACAAGAAGTTCCTTTTATGGACACCTCTAATGTTTTAGATGTAAGTTATATGTTTATGAATTGTGATAATTTACATAAAATACCTTTATTTGATTTTTCTAATGCTATATCTATGGAAGGAACTTTTTCTGGTTGTAAAAATTTAATTGATATTCCCCCATTAAACACTAAAAATGTTATATCCATGGAAAGTTGTTTTGCTAATTGTACTAATTTAGAAAATATCCCTTTATTTGATACTTCTAAAGTAGAAAATATGGAAAGTATGTTATCTTGTTGTTCTTCTTTAGTCAGTTTACCTAATTTTTGTTACGATAATGTATTAACTACAAAAGATATGTGTTTTGCTTGTTCTTCTTTAATTGATATTCCTCAATTTGAATTACCTATTGTTGAAAATACTGATAGAATGTTTAAACATTGTAATAGTCTAGTTGCTTTATTGGGTGAAGAAAAAGTAGTAGTAAAAAAATTAAATAATTAAGATAAATTTCTTAATTATTTAATTTAAATTGTAATCCAAAGTTGGATTTCACACATTTCATTGACTTCTCTAGATTTTGAATTCTTATAAACATCTTCAATCTCTTGTCTTGTTAAAAAATTATCTTTTTTTGCTGTTGTCTCTAATAAAAACATATGTATATTTTTATAAGGTTGATTTATCATTAATTCTTTCATTTCTTGATCTATGTAATCTAAAGGTTTTTTCTCTAAAAAATCTATTATTTCATTTGTATTATGATATTTATTTTTTAATAATGTTTTTAATATTTTTTTCTCTTCCATATTTGAATTAAGCAAAACTTCTTTTAGGAATTTATCTTTCATATTATCTAATAATGACATTTTTAACCTTTTTATAAATATTATAACCCCCTTTGTTTGTTTACTTTTTTTCTTACATATTTTTTAGTAAAAAAAATTTTTTTCTTATCTTTTATAATAGATGTAATAAAATAAAATAATAGGGGAATGATTTTGTTTATAGTAAAAGATAAATATCAATTAAGAGACTTAATTTTAAATGGTGATTTAACTGATGATACTATGGATATTTATGATTATTCTGATATAACTGATTTTTCTAAATTATTTCAAGGTTGTACTTATTTAAAAGAAATACCTCATTTAAAAACAAAACATGTAACTGATATGAGTTATATGTTTGATGGGTGTAAAAATCTCAAATTAATTCCATATTTAGAAACAGAAAATGTAACTAATATGAACTATATGTTTAACAAATGTTCTTCTTTAGAAAATATACCACCTTTAAACACTATAAATGTTGTATCTATGTCACATATGTTTTCACAATGTTTTTGTCTAGTGGATAGTCCTTTATTAAATACACAAAACTTAGTTGAAACTTCATATATGTTTTCATATTGTAATAACTTAATTAGAGTTAATTTATTTGATACTTCTTTTGTTTATGATATGGAAGGAATGTTTAGTAATTGTTCTTCTTTAAAAGTATTACCTCATTTTGATACTTCTAATGTAACTAATTTGGCAAGTATGTTCAAAGGTTGTTCTTCTTTAAGAAAAATACCTCATTTTGATACTTCTTTTGTTACAAATATGAATTCTACTTTTGAAGACTGTTACAATCTTGATACTATACCTTCTTTAAACACTCATTTTGTAACTGATATGAGTTTTATGTTTAATAATTGTCTAAATCTATTTAGCATTCCACCTTTGAATGTGAAAAAAGTTCAAACTGCAAATAATATGTTTAGAAATTGTAAAGAACTAGAAATGTTACCCGATTTAGAATTCTCTTCTTGTAGAAGTATGATGGGAACATTTATGGGTTGTTCTAATCTAAAAGAAATACCTTATTTATATTCTCAAAAAGTATCTATTTTTGATAGTACTTTTAAAGATTGTATTAATTTAAAAAATATTTCAAAACTTGATACAAATAGTGGAAGAAACTTTAATGAAACTTTTTCAGGTTGTAAAAAACTAGATATTATACCTGAAATTAATATTTCTTGTGCCAGTAATTTAGATGGAACTTTTAAATCTTGTGAAAACATAGTTGAACTTCCAAAATTAAATACTCAAAGAGTTGTTTCTATGAAAAGTACATTTGAAAATTGTTATAAATTAGAAAAAATGCCTGAACTTCAAACAAATCTTGTTGATAATATGGAAAGTATGTTTGAAAACTGTATTTCTTTACATACTATTTCATATTACTTTGTTGATGATATTGCATTAACTCATAATATTTTTAAAAATTGTTTTAATTTACCTCTTTCTGACATTTGTTTATTTTTAGAAAATAATGGTCATGATCAATTCAAAAGAGCTATTTATGAAAATATGGAAAGAGAAGAATTAGAAGAATTACATTTAAATCTTCAAAGATAATTTTTAAGTTTACATTAAGTTTATTTCTATATTATTCCTTTAAACATTAATCAAAAGGACTATTTATGGAAGATAAATATATTAAAGAAATTGAAGTTGAACCAAAAGAAATTATGGAAAACACTCCACCAGAAGAAATTGTTGATTATTATTTTAAACTTTTAGTTAATAATGAAATCCAAAAATTAAATCTTAAAATTGATACTAAAACTGTTAAATCTGATATAAAAGAAAACGGTTTAGATACTAGTAATTTTACAGCAGCTGTTAAACTTTTAGCATTAGAAAAAGAAAATACAAAATTAAGAGATGGTGAAATTATTGAAGATTATCTTGCTAAATTAAGAAATAAAAGTGATGAGTTTAAAGGTTTAGATCAAGAATTTTTAAATATTGTTAATAGAGAAGATGAATTAGGTGAAGCTAAAAAATCATTAGAAGATGCAGTTAAAGGAACTGTTATTGATGTTAAAGCTTTAAATAAAGTGGTTAAACAATTTGTTGCTGATTTAGACCCTAATAAAAAAGAACCTGTTGTTGATGTTGTATTAGATGGAACAATTGAATCATATAATAAAATGTTATTAGAAACTAGAAAAGAAGTTTTTGAACAAGCTAAAAAATCTTAATTTTTTTATTTTTTGTTATAATATTTTTAACGACCATACATACTTCCTATGGTCTTTAAAAATGAAATTAAGTTTCAATGGAACTGCGTAAGCACCTTTGTAGAGGTCAAGTTGTAAAAACTAAATATTATACTACCAAGTAACAGTTGGTTAATAGTTACATTAATATGGTTTAATACTATTTAATGTTTCTGTTATTTCTTTATTTAAAATATCCATATCTCTTATTAATTCTGATATATCTTGATTTATATTTAATTTAAATTTTTTCATATTAAAAGTATCTGTTATTCTCTTTTTTAAACCACAATATAAAGTATTTGAACCCATTTCCCATTCATTATCAAAATGACTATTAGGAAATTTTTTCTCCAAGTATTCATTTATATCTTTTGATTTTGCCCATTTAATAGCTTCTTTCATTCTTAAAAAATCTGAATGACAACAAGAAGTTCTAATCTCAACACCATATATACCATTTGTTTGGTAATATATTTCTTGTTCAACTTCTTCTAATTTAGGATTTTCTTTTAAACATTCACAACAAAATATTTTATTTTCTACTTTGTTTTGTTTTTGTAATATAAAAAAAGTATGTTTAAAATCACTACATTCCATTTTAATCTCTTTTTTTATTTATTATACTCTTTTTTTTTGTTCTTTTCATTTTAGTTATAATTTTTAATAATTCTTTATAAAAAAAAATAATTATTTTCTCTTCTTTTTTTTATTTTTTCTTATATTATCAAGGTTTATTAAAATAGTAAAAAATTATTATTTTCTTAGATAGATAAAAGTTAAAAAAACCTCTTTTTTTAAGTAAATTTTATTATAATATATTAACAATATATGGAGTTCTAAATGTACAAAATTAATGATAAAGACGAATTAAAAAATCTAATTTTAAGTGGTAAAATAAACAATGAAAATAGCAGTAGTTATGACATATCTAATTTAACTGACCTTTCTTATTTATTTAAAAATTGTTTCATGTTAAAAGAAGTTCCTTTTATGGATTTTTCTAATGTTAGAAATGCTGAAGGAATGTTTGCTGGTTGTGTTTCATTAAAAGAAGTTCCAGACTTAGAATTTACCAAAGCAACAAATTTAAAAAACCTTTTTTTAGGGTGTTCTAACTTAAAAAAAGTTCCTTATTTGGAAACTAGTAGTGCCCTTAATATAGATAGTATGTTTGAAGGTTGTAAATCTTTACATGCAGTTCCTTTTTTAGATTTTGCTAATGTAGTTCATTGTAATTACTTATTTAAAGATTGTGAAAATTTAAAGTATTTACCAAATATTGATTTATCTTATGTTGAGTTTGCAAACTCTATATTTGAAGGTTGTGGAGCTTTAAATATTATTCCTATTATTAACCACAATCAATATGAAGATTATGAATTAGAAGTTTTCTTTGGAAACTCTGATTACACTCACTTAAATCATTAATAATATTCCCATTAGGGAATATTAAATATCTCACTATTTTTTTAACTTATTACTATTTACTCACAATTAAATAATACACTTCATTATTCAATTAAGGAGTTATTATGAAAAATTATTCTCATGAAGATAAATATTTAAGATTTGAAAAAAATGATTTAAAACCTATTTTATTGATTATTTCTTTTGAAATTATTGCTTCTTCTTTTATTGCTTTTTCTTTTTTTAGTTTGAGCTAATTTACTTTCTATTTTCTTACTTTTATATTTTAAGATTATTTTATTAAAATAACAAAGGAAATATTATGAATATGGTTACAAATAATTTAAACCCAACTAAAATTAATTCTAGTAAAAAAAGAAGTTTTAAATCTAACTTAAAAAATATATACAAAGAATTAAAAAATCATAAATTAGAAGTTATGATTTTATCTTTAATGACAATTGTAGTATTTTCACCTTCTTATTTTTTTTTAATAATTTAATTCTTTATTAAATATCTTTTTATTTTATCTATTTATAAGGTTTTATATAGTAAAATAAAATATATAAAAATAATAGAGGAATATTATGGATACAAACTTACAAGAACTTATCAATCAACAAAAAAATATTAATCAACAAATTAATGAAATCATTAATAAATATAGAGAAGATATATTTATTGATGAAGTTAAAGAACCTTATTATGCAGTTTATATTGATTTACAAAAAATTTTAAACAAATATTTTCATAAAGAACCTATTTTTATTTTACAATGTATTAATAATGTTAAAGAACTATTAAATTCTGATATTTTTAATCAATATCAAGGATTAGATGATTTTTTTATTAAATGGAAAATATTAAACAATTACTTAAAAGCTTCTATTTCTTTAAGAAAAAATCAAGATTTTTTTATTGAAACATTATTTTTACAACCTTTTGATATTACAAAATGGGAAGAATTAAATCTTTTAATGAAAAGAGGTTGTGAAGAAGATTTAAAGACTATGACTTATAAATTTATGAAACACTCAATTAAACAAATAAGAGATAAACAAATTAAAGACATCAATAAAATAGATTATTCTGATTTTAATGATAATACTTTATATGAAAATATTAAATCATTAGTATTTAAATAAGGAGTTAATATGACTATAATTGGATCAAAAGATTATATTAATTCATTAAAAAAAGAATCAAAATCAATATATGTAAAAACAAATAAATATCCTATATTAAGAAGAATATGGTTATCTAACTTTATTGTAGATGACAATGTTAATTTTCAAATTAAAACTTCAAAATATATTAAAGAAAAATTAAAAAAAGAGAGTGAAGAGATACATTGGGAATATGATAAAATAAAAGGTTTAAAAATTATTCCTATTGAAATAATGCACCTTTACAATATTTAAAAGAAGATATTAATCTTCTTTTTTAATTTCCACTTGTTCTATATAATTTAAAAATGGGTCATGTTTAACATTTACCATATATAATGTTCCACTTTTTGGGTCTTTCCATTTATGTCTAGAATGCATATGTCCTGCAAATACATATTTTGGATTTTTACTTTCTAATATATCACTATTAAATGTTACATTTCCCATACTTGGCTCTCTATAAAATTTATTAATCATATATATCTCTTTATATATATGATTAATAAAAAAATTATATGGTGTAAAATGATTTACAAAAATATCTATATCTTCTTGTTTTTCTAAAAGTTTTTGTCCTTTATTTGATATTCTTTTATAACATCTATTTTCATTAAAAAAACCACTTGTTTTATGTGCATCATTTTGTTTTAACCATACTTCTTTGATTTCCTCTTTTGTTAAATCAAAGTGATTTTCTGTAAACTCAAAATCATAATATATAAATGCTCCATAAAGGTTCATATCTAAAAAGGTTTTATCTAATTCTTGTAAGTTTATTTTTTCATTTATTAAAACCTTAACCCCTAATGAAGTTAATTCTTGTTTTAATTCTTTTATATGATTTTTTGTTGAAGTTTTAGACCAAGTTTCATGGTTTCCAAAAGTAAATATCATTTTACTATCTGTATTCTTTTTTATCATATTTACTAATTCATATAATTCATAATCATCATCAGAAATATCTCCATTTAATAGTAAAATATCACCATTTTTTGGTTTTAATTGTTTCATTAAATAATCTTCAATTGATTTAAGTTTCATTTTTTCCATATGTAAATCAGATAAATAATCAATCAACACTTTTTAAACCTTTTTTTTACATATTATAAATTGATTTTTTATTTTTATTTTTATTGAACTTTATATATTTAATTAAGAGGTTTTTAAGGTTGTATATAATATAATTATATATACAAAAAAAAGGTAAAAATATGAGAGAAAATATTATCAACATTTTAGAGAAAAACTTAAATACTTGTTTTAATGATTTAACTATAAGTCCTACAAAAAACATTATCAAAGAAGTTCCACTTCAAGAAGAATATTATACTTTATCTGAGTTAACTATTGAAGTTGAAAAAGTAGCAAAAGAGTATAATATAAATGTTGATGATATTAAGATAGATGTTAATGATGAAGAAGCAGCATACTCTTATGCTTATATAACTTTATCTTTTAAAGTGGAAGTTCAAAAAAGTATTGAAGAAATTGAAACTCAAAAAAGAAAGTTTTTTGAAAGAAAAGCTTGGTATTCATTATACACTACTTTTTCAAAAATGAATATCAAAAGAATACATGGAAATCATGAAACTTGGAAATCATTTAAAGACACCACTATATATGACTTATATTTAAATAAAGATTTTGAAAAATTATATTCTTATTATTCTTTATTTTTTCAATTTGAAGAACAAGTAGAAACTATTTAAGTTTTTGCTTTTTAAATTTTTTTTTGAAGTAATCATCATTTTTATTTTAAACTATATAATATAGTTATGATGAAAAAAATAATTAGGACAAAAGAACAACTTAGAATGTACATTCTAAAGGGATACCTTACTAATGCTAACTTAAAAGATTATGACTATTCTTTAATAACTGATTTCTCTAATTTATTTAGTAGAATTAAAGGGTTAAAAACTATACCTAATCTTGATACTAGTCATGTTACAAATATGGACAAAATGTTCTATCACTGTCCTGACTTAAAGTTTGTTCCAAAACTAGACTTAAGAAATACTAAGAGTATTGAAAAAATGTTTTATGGTTGTACTAACCTTAATACTATTGGAGGTTTTTCTAATTGTGAAGTATCTTCACTAAAAGAAACTTTTGGTTTATGTTCTAATCTTACACACATTCCATTTTTTAATACTGATAAAGTAACTTCTTTTAATAATACTTTTGTTAATTGTTTTAATTTACTTAAACTTCCTTCTTTAAATATGAATAAAGCAAAAGATATAAATTGGGGAGTTATGAATTGTTCTTCTTTAAATTTAAAAGATAAAATATTATTCAATTCTTGTTCTTTAAATGATTTATTTAAAAGAAAAGTTCTTTCTCAAATGGAACAAGAGGAATTAAAACAAATACTTAATAAAACCTCTTATGCTCCTGATCTTACAAAATTAAATAAAGATATTGATTAAGATTTTAATCTTTTAATTAATTTTTCTAAATCACTTTCATATATAGTAAAATCTTCTAATAATTCATTAGATAATTTGTTTAAAATTTCTTCTTTTGTATATTTTCTTTCTTTATCTAATATTAAATTATCATCTTTTAAAGAAACCACTATATTTTCTTTTGTTTTACTTACTTCTTCATACTCTTTTTTAAATGGTTTGATTTTTTGGTCATTTAAGTTTAAACCAAATATCATTAAAGGTTTTCTCTCAATAATTTCTTCACTATAATGTTCAATTGTAAGATTTATATCTTTTAAAAGTGGTTTTATTCCTTCATCATTTATTAAAAATAATAATTGTCTTATACCCATATTTTTAGGAACTTTATGAGTAATATTTTTATTTATTTTAGAATAAAATAAAGATATATCTTCAATTAAATCTCTTAAGTTTTTTAATTTTTCAGATTTTGTAATAATTTCATTACAATTTAGGTCTTCTTGAAATATAGAAAACTCCTTTACATTACTAAAATATACATTATCTTTAAATGTTTCTTTTATATATTTAATAAATAATTTTGTATTATTTATAGCAAAATCATACTCATCTTCATATTTTCTTTTTTGAGTATTTAATTCAATTTTTGGTGCATATACTCTAACTATTTCTTTTTCAATATCTTTAATTGATAAATCTGTTTTTGAAGACATTCTATTTTTTAATAATTTCTTTTTTTCTTCTATTAAATTATTTTCTAATTGTTCATATTTATCATCTTTTTTTGTTAAACATTCTAAAATATTAGTAGTAGTATATGGTTGTCCTTGTCCTGACCAACCAAAAGTATTATCTAACATCAAAATTGTATTTTCAATATAGTATAATTTTAATTTACCTTTTGAATGTCCAATTCCAACTGTTAATTTATTTAATTCTTTATTATCTATTGATAAAACTTCAATTTTTGATTTTGATAATTTTGTTTCTTTGAAAACAACTTCTTGTGAGTTTAGTAAATTAATTAACTCTTTTTTGTTAGTTAATTCTTTGTAGTCTTTTATAAATTTTGTCATAGGTATTCCTTCTAAGTTTTTCTCAACTTTTGGGAACACCTGAACAATCAGGATTTATTCCCAATTGTTGGATAATATAATTATAGTAAAATTTCACTTAAACCTTACTTAAAATCACAACTATTTAAAACTTTTTAGTTAAATAAGCAAGAAGCCCTGCAATTTCATATTGCAGGATGAATTGCCAAAATTATCAATTTTTATCTAATATTACTTGTATTTTATTTATTTTTATGGTAAAATAGGTTTAACAAAATAAATAAAAGGAATAAGGATTGATTACAACAATTAAAGTAAGAGTTTACCCAGACAATAATCAAATCAATCACTTATTCCAACATTTTGGTAGTACAAGATATATTTACAATAGATTATTAAAATTAAAATGTTATACATATAAAAAATATGGGAAAACTTTATCTAAATTTGATTTAAAAAAGAGAATTACTGTTCTAAAAAAAAGAAAAAATACTGAATGGTTAAAAGATATTAATTCTCAATCTTTACAAGAAGAAGTTTATAATAAAATGGATAAAGCATTTAAGAACTTTTTTAATGGAAGTGGGTTTCCTAAGTTTAAATCTAAAAATAATTCAAGACAAAGTTTTAATATTCCTCAAAATATTAAAACAACTAAATCAAAGAAGTTTATTACTATTCCTAAAATTGGTACTATGAAAATGAAAGGTTATAGAAAAGATATTCAAGGTGATATTAAAAGTTCTACTCTTTCTTTCCAAGGTGGTCAATATTTTATTTCTTTAACTATTCATAATAATGAAAAAGTTAAAAAACAATCTAATAACCTAATTATTGGTATTGATGTTAATTCTTCTAATTTTTTAACTGATAGTGAAGGAAAAACTTTTCCTTCACTTAACTTTGATAAAGATTATCTTAAACTTCAAAAAATACAAAAACTTTTATCAAGAAAAACAAAAGGTAGTAATAATAGAAGAAAAATTAAAAATAGACTAAATAGACAACATTTAAAAATATCTAACAAAAGGTTAGATTATTTACATAAAATTGCTAATCATTATTCTAATTACAATCATGTTGTTGTTGAAGACCTAAATATTCAGAAAATGACTAAATCTAATAAAGGAGATATTGAAAACCCTGGAACAAATCTAAAACAGAAATCAGAACAAAATAAAAACAACCTTCAACAAGGTTGGGGTATCTTTTTTGATATTCTTAATTACAAATTACAAAAAAAAGGTAATAGTTTAACAAAAGTTAACCCTGCTTATACAAGTCAAACTTGTCATTGTTGTGGTTATCAAAGTGAAAAAAATAGAGAGAACCAATCTATTTTTGTTTGTAAAAATTGTGGTCATTCCACCAATGCAGACCTTAATGCTGCTAAAAATATTAAATATTTACTAAATAACCCTCTTGAAACTCTACATAGGACATATGGGAGTATAAATGCTTGTGGTAAATCAATGATTAACATTGAGGAACAAGAAATATTAAAGGTATCTATACCTTTATAAGTTTTTATTGATAATTATATATTTATTTTTTTACTTAATATCTATTTAATTATTGTTAAGAACCTCACAATTTTCTAATTGTGGGAGTGTCAGAAATAATAGAATATAATCATTTATATATTAAACTATTTTAAGGAAAACTATGAAAGATATTATTATCATTGGGAATGGTAAAATTGGAAATGCTATTTTAAATCTTTTAAACAAATATGATTTCAATACAAGTATTCATGCAGTTAGAGAAATTGAAGAAACATTAGATATACAAAATAAAGTTGTTATTTTAACTTGTAAGAAGAATAAACTATATGACTTATCTTTAAAAGTTACAGGTGAGGCCAAGTTTTTAGTTTCAACTTTATATAATTCTCATTTATTAGATATTAAACAATTTTTTGAGGCAAAAAACTTTGCTCTTTGTATTCCTAACATTGGTTTATTAAAAAATCAATCAACTAACATTTGTTATTTAGAAAATAAAAATAATGAGAATATCAATTTCTTAACTTATTTAGGTAAAACTATTTTTTGTGATAATGAAGATAGAGTTTTTCAAAAATCTTTAACAACAGCAGTTTTTCCAGCATTATTAGCTAAATTATCTATGAGTTTTGATGAAGAATTATTACAAGATAGTATTGATACTTATTTAAATATGTTAGAAGATATGACAAATCAAGAAATTATTGATTTTATTGCAACTCCACAAGGTATTACAGAACAATTAATTAAAGAAATCCCTAACTTTAGATAAAAGGAACATTATGAAAGATTTTATTTTTTGGTCTATTATTGTTACTGTTGTCTTAAGTGGTATTATGTATCACAATAAAGTATCCCAAATACAAAGAGTATTAGAAACTGGAAAATATATCTTAAAATGTAATGTTGAAGGTAAGGAATGGAAAGTTGGAAAAAATAATGCTTCTATATCAGGAATGGGTTTCCTTCATTCCAATGGAAAAGAAGTTTGTCATATTTCCTCTTGCTCATTAGAAATGATTACAAGATAATTTTAAACAAATCTTTTAATCATTTTTAATATTTTATGACCTATTCTACTTCTTTTTGCTTTGAAATCTACCATTGTTTTATATGATTTATTATTTTCATATAGTTCTTTTTGTTTTGATAATTCTTTAATTAAAGTTATAGGTTCACAATATTCTAATGTTTGAGGATGAATATATTTAGGATACAAAAGATAAGTCCCTACAACTAATTCTTCTAATGTTAGTTTTCTTCCTCTTCTTTCACATTTATTTATATCCACTGTTAAACCCCAACCACTATAAAAAGGTGTCCCATAACAAACTACATTTTTTCCATTTAATAGTCCTTCTAGACCTGTTAAAGAAGTAATAGTATGGACTTCATTTACTTGATTTAATATTGAGTTAATACTAATATTTGTTTGTATTTCATCACAATATTTTAATACTTCTTCTTTTTCTATATTCCCTACTCTTGTTCCACTTAATACATCTGGATGAGGTTTGTATATTAGATATGAATCTTTTTTTGTCTCCCTCACTTTTTTTATAAGTTCTAAGTTTGTCATTCCATTTCCACCAAATCTTATTGAAGCGTCGTCTTCTACTTGTCCTGGAATTAATATAATATTTTTATTTTTTGGTAAGTTTAATTTCTTTTCATTATCTAAATTATATTTTGATAATTTACTTTCTAATAGAGTATCTATTATCTCTCTACCTTTTTGTCTTTGGTAATCATTAAAATCATTATTTTTAAGTATATATTCTAAATCACTTTCACAAGTTGAATCAAAATATATTCCTCTTTTATCAAATACTTGTGAATATGGTCTAGTTAAGTCAGAACCTAAACCAAGAGATCTTATAAAACCATCTTCAACTCTTGTTATTTTTATATTATTATTGTTTGCATATTCTTCCACTTCTTTAAACTCTTTTTTACCCCAAATAAATATTTCATCATCTGTTGAAATACCTTTTTGTTTTAATTGTTCTATTATTGTTTTTTTGTTTAACTTACTTACTAATTTATTTTTTTTAAATTCAGGATTTAAAAAATATATATTTTCCTTTTTGTATTCTTTTAAAAATGGTTTCATATAAGAATGTTTCCACAATGTAAAACCAAATAAAAATATTTTATTTCTTTTAGGTTTTAATTGTTCTTTATAAATATTTATAGTCTCAATAATATCTATAATATCACTTTGTTTTTTTGTAATATGATTATAATATAAAGGGTATTTAATATATGCTGCTGCAAATAATTCTAATAATGTTTTATTTTGGCCTCTTCTATCACATTTTTGTCTATCATCTGTTAAACCCCAACCACTATAAAAAGGAACACCAAAACAAACTACTTCACAACCAGTAAGTAATGCTTCAAAACCCATTCCTGAAGTTTTTACATATACTTTTGAAAAGTTTTTTAAAGTTGATACCGAATTATATTCACCTTCTACTACTTTTACATCTTCAGGTATATCTTCTAGTGATATATCACTTTTTTTCTTACCACTCAATATATCTGGATGAAGTTTTACATAAATGTTTTTTGTTGGATTTTCTTTTTTTGCTATTTCAATCATTTCCAATGTTGTGATATCATTTGCTAAACCTAATTCTAATGAAACATCACCTTTTATTTGTGATAAAATTAAAACATTACTTTCTTTCTTTTGAAATGTACCTTTTGGAACTGGAACTGAATTATTATATTTATTGATTTCATATTTTAAAATTAAGTCTATTGCTTTTTGTGCTTTTTCTTTAAGTCCTTCTTCATTTATATCTATTGTTTTTATTAGGTATTCCATTCTACTTTCAGTTCTTGCATCATAATACATCCCTCTATCATCTACAACAATTGAAAAGGTTGGTGCATTATCTACACCTAATCCTATTGATCTTATAAATCCATCTTCTAATAGTCTAAACTCTCCATCATTATGTTTTGCCAATTCTTCTGCTTTTTTTCCACTTTTTTTTCTTCCCCAACCATAATAAATAGAATTTTTTTTATTTTTTTTTGTATATTTTAATTCAAAAAAATTTTCAACAGTTTTTATTAACTTTTTAGAAGTTCCATATTCTTTCATTCAAATCTCTTTTTGTATTATTATAATATTTTTTTTTAATTATTATATAAGAACTTAAGAGATTAAATTTGAATCTTTATTTTATCATAAAATAGTAAGAATACCCCCCACTTCAAAAAATCTTTGATTTTTAAGTGGTGGGTTGAATTATTCTCCACCACCTATTTCAGCATATAAATCATTATATTTATATAATTCCTCTTCTGAAACTGTATAATTTGTTTTTTGTTCTTCTTTTTTGTTTTCTTTTATTGTTTCTTTTTTGTTTAATTTTTCTTTTTCATAACTGTTATTATCTCTCATAATTTATCCTTTTTTTTATTTTAATAATTTTATTATTTATTAAAAAAGCTAGTAAGTGGTAATTAATAATTGAATTAATTATTAATTACCTTAAAATTAGCTTCTACAATTAAAAAAAAACTAATTCTATAAATATATTTTTTTATAATCAAATGAAATAAATATGGGTAAATAAAATGAATACAAATGAAAATATTTTAAAATTAGCTTCTGAAGTTTTTGATATTGAATCACAAGAAATACTTAATTTAAAAAACCTTTTAACAATTGATTTTTGTAATAGTATTAGTTCTATTTTAAATTGTTCTGGGAAAGTTATTATAACTGGTATGGGAAAAAGTGGAATAATTGGTAAAAAGATTGCAGCTTCTTTATCTTCTACTGGAACTGAAAGTTTTTTTCTACACCCTGGTGAAGCTTACCATGGAGATTTAGGTATGATTGGGATAAATGATATAGTTATACTTATTTCAAATAGTGGTGAAACAGATGAAATATTAAAATTAATACCTTTTTTAAAAAACAATAAAAACATCACTATTTCTATGACAGGTAATCCTTTATCTACTCTTTCAAAAAATACTAATTATCACTTAAATATATCTGTTGAAAAAGAAGCTTGTCCTTTACAATTAGCACCTACTTCTTCTACAACAGCAACTCTTGTTATGGGTGATGCTTTAACTGTTGTTTTAATGAAAATGAGAGATTTTAAAGATGAAAATTTTGCTAAGTTTCATCCTGGTGGAAGTTTAGGAAAAAGACTTTTAACTACTGTAAATGATTTAATGATTAAAAATAATTTACCTATTGTTCTTAAAAATACTAATATTAAAGATGTTGTTCATTCAATGACTGAAAGTGGTATGGGTTTAACTATTGTTTGCGAAGACAATAAAATATTAGGAATAATTACAGATGGTGATATTAGAAGGTCTATGGAATATAAACAAGATAATTTTTTTAATTTAACTTCTTGTGATTTAATGAATATAAATCCTAAGACTGTTTCAAGTAAAACAAGAATATTTGATGCTGAAGAACAAATGAAAGAATATAAAGTTAATTCTTTATTAGTTGTTAATGAAAAAGAAGAACTTATTGGAGTTCTTAAAATATTTGATATAGAAAAATAAGGATAGTTATGAAAAAATTTATTATTATACCAGCTAGATTTAAATCTTCAAGACTTCCTGGTAAAGTTATTTTAGATTTAGATGGAAAAAGTGTAATTCAAAGAGTATATGAACAATGTTCAAAAGTTGTAGGTATTGAGAAAGTATTAATTGCTATAGATCATATTGAAGTTGAAAAGGTTGTTAAAACTTTTACTAATGATTATATTTTAACTTGTTCTAAACATGAATCTGGAACTGATAGAATTGCTGAAGCTATTGAGTTACTTAAAGATAAATATAGTATTGAAGATAATGATTTAATTATTAATGTTCAAGGTGATGAACCTATGATAGAACCTCTTTTAATTAAAGAATTAATTGATAATTTTAAAGAAAAAGATAATATGATAACTGCTTGTCATAAAATACATTTTGTAAATGAATTAAAAAATCCTAATGTTGTAAAAGTTATTAAAGACAATAATAGTAATGCTATTTATTTTTCAAGAAGTATAATTCCACATCATAGAGATGAATGGGAAAGTTTATTACATCACCATGAAAATATACCAGAACCTTTGAATTTCTTTAGACACTTGGGTATCTATGGTTATAGAAAATCTTTTTTAATTGATTACTCTAATATGAAGCAAACTTATTTAGAAAGATTAGAAAAACTAGAACAATTAAGAGTTATTGAAAATGGTTATAAAATAAAAATTTTTGTTACTGAATACAATTCCATTGGTGTTGATACAATTTTAGATTATGAAAAAATTAAAAATATCTTAGAAGGAAATTAATTTGAATTGCCCTAAAAACAACAATATTAAAAAAATATATGTATGTTCTGATATTTTATCAACTAATGATAAAGAACAATTATCAAACCTTGTTTGGTTATGTGATTTATTAAAAAGACCTATTAAAAATGCTTCAAATATTGAAATTGAAACTTTTTCTGGTAATGAAAAAGAAGGATTCTCTAGAAAACATTTTTTTGAATTATCTAATATTGAAATAGAATTAGAACCTTTACAAATTGATTTTAATGATGCAGAAATAAATAAAAATAGTATTAAATATTTAAAATCATTTATAGATAATAATACTTTACTTATAGGATATGAATTCTCTTTAAGAACTAGAAAATTATTAGATAAAAACAATATACCTTATATTGATTTATGGTTACACCCTATTAGATTTTTAGATGATATTTTATTTGGATTCAATAGTAATATCAAAGAAGTTTTTGAAAAAATAGATACTTATCACTATTCTGAAGAAAATTACTATTTATATGCTGATAATTATAAAATATCTACATATAAAGGTTATAAAAGATTAAATCATTCAGTTAAACAAAATTCAGCCCTATTAGTAGGACAAACTTTACAAGATAAAGCTGTTTTATTAAATGGTAGATTTTTAAATCTTCTTGATTTTTCAGATAGAATATTAGAAATATCTAAACAATATGATAAAGTTTATTTCTCTAGACACCCTTATGAAAAAAATGATGGAGAGATTTTAGAGTTTCTTAAAACTATTCCCAATTTAGAAATTACAAATATACCAGCTTATCATTTATTAGTAAATGACAATGTTAAAAAAGTATTTGGTATCTCTAGTTCTGTTGTTGTTGAATCTAAATATTTTGATAAAGATTTTGAGTTTTTATATAGACCTGTTTTAAATTTAACTTCTGAATTCTCTATTGATTCTTATAGAACCATTTTACAAGAACTTGCTTATTCTTATTTTTGGGCAGATATTTTATCACCTTTAATTGACACTAATAAAGTTGAAAAAATTGAATATTTTAATAAAAAAGACAAATTAAGAGATATGTTAGGATTTTATTGGTCTTATAAACATATTGACAAAACTGAAATGATGAGAAATACTTTAAATGCAGTAGATAAAAAATTAAATAATTATATTAAAGAAAATAACTCAAAACAATCTAAAAAAGTAAAAAAACAATTTCCAAAAACTATTTTAAAAGATGAAGAATTAGAATGGATAAAAATTAAAAACAAAATTGACAACAATGAAATAGTTTCTTTTGATTTATTTGATACTTTATTAGTTAGACCTTTTGAAAATCCTAATGATATTTTTGATTTAATGAGTTTTGATGTTGAAAAAATAACTAATGGTTCCATTAAAAAAGAAGATTTTAGAAAATTAAGAGAAAGTTCTAGAGGATTAGTTAAAAATAATCAAGGGGAAGAAGTTGGACTTGATAAAAGATATAATGCCCTTATTGAAGAATTAGAATTAGATAGTTCTCTGTCTGATAAACTTTTAAACCTAGAATTATCTTATGAAAAGAAATATCTTTATGTTAGAAAATATGCTAAAAAAATATTTAATTATTCATTAGAAAATAATAAGAAAGTAATTGTAATTACAGATACTTTTTATAGTAGAGATTTTTTAAATGAGATATTAGATATCAATGATTTTAAAAATATTTATAAAATATATTCTTCTGAAGAGATTGGTTTATTAAAACACACTGGTAATATGTACCCTTATGTTTTAGAAGATTTAAATATAGAACCTTCTAAAATAGTTCATATTGGAGATAACAAAACTTCTGATATAGAAAATGCACAAAATCATAAATTAAATACAATTTATCTACCTAGAACAATTTCTTATTTCAAAGAATTATCTGGTTTAGATAAATCTTTATCATTTCAAGATAAACAATCTTGTTCAGTTGTTAAAGGTTTAATTGGAAATAAAGTAATGGATAACCCTTTAAAATACTCTTTCCCTTCACATAGTAATGGTGATAAATATTTATTTGGTTATTCTATGTTAGGACCTATGTTTTTTGGTTTTGCTAAATGGTTATTAGAAAATGCTATTAATGACAAACAAGAAACTCTATACTTCCTTGCTAGAGATGGATTTATTTTAAAACAATGTTATGATTTAGTTTCAAAAGATATCCCAAATGCTCCTAAATCTAAATATTTATATGCCTCTAGAAGATCTTTATCTGTACCTTCAATTGAAACTGAAGAAGATATAATTGAAGTTAGTAATATTAATTTCTCTAAAATCCCTTTAAAAACTATTTTATTTAATAGATTTGCTATAGATATTCATAATTTATCTATTACTGAAAATGATATTAGACAATTTGGTTTTAATAACTTTGATGAAGAAATAAATTCAAAAGACCACTTAGAAGGTTTCCAAGAATTATGTTTATTTATAAAAGAGAACATTTTTGAAGTATCTAAAAATGAAAGAGAACTTATTTTAGAATATTTTAAAGAAGAAGGACTATTTAATAATAATAAACATTCTATTGTAGATATTGGACATAATGGAACTTTACAATATAGAATTAATAAACTTTTAAAAACTAAAGATATAGATGGTTATTATTTTATCACTCAATTAGGCATTGTTGATACTATTTACAATAATGGTATGAATGCTAAAGGTTTTGTTGCAAATGAAATAAATGGAAGTGACAAAAGATACCCTTACAATAAATATATTTTAATGTTTGAAACTTGTTTTTTAAATGAAGAAGGAAGTTTTGTAAATCTTTCAAAAGAAAATGGAAAATTAGTATTTAATAAACTTCCAACTGAAAATGAAGATATTAGAATGAAATTTATTAAAGAAACACATTCAGGTGTATTGGATTTTATTCAAGAATTATTATCTTTAAAAATTGATATTAATATTGAAGGAAGAGAAAGTATTAATCCTTATCTTGCTTTATTAAAAAAACCATTTGAGTTAGATGTTTTAATGTTTAACAAAGTCTCTTTTGAAAATAATTATTCAGGTAGAGACCATTCTTATGTAGTTTATTTTGATAAAAATAGTAGAAAATTATCTTCACATAAATCTTACTGGAAAGATTGGTGTGAAGAAGTAGAATTTACTGAAGATACAAAGAATGATTTTTATTTTAATTTTATTTCTTTTCTTTTAAAGAACCTAAACTCTATGAAGATTTTAAGTGATAAAAAATATAATAAATTTTTAAACAAACCTCATTCTTTTTTCAATGATAGTAAAAATCCTTTATTTAAATTATTAGGAAGATTTATATAATGAGAAAAAAACTTTTTGAACAAATTAAGAAATATAGTATTACTGTTAGTAATTTAGAACAAGTTCATTTAACTAACTTAAATAATTGTCCTATAACTTTAGAACCTTTTTTTATGTTTAGAGATGGTAAATATGATATTGAAGAATGTGGTTCTTTCACTTATTTAGGTGGTGGTAACACAACTATGAAGAATATTAAATCTATTGGAAGATTTTGTTCTATTGCTTCTAATATTGTTGCTGGTGAAATGGAGCATCCAATAGATTTTTTATCTACTAGTCATGTTTTACATGGAAATTGGACAGGACAATGGCCAGAATTAAAATCTTTATTTAATGAAAACAATATTAAAATACATGAATCTATTAAAAATCATTCAGAAACATTATCTAAAAAAGGTAAAATTGTTATTGGTAATGATGTTTGGATTGGTGAAGGTGTTTTTATTTCTAGAGGTGTAACTATTGGTGATGGTGCTGTTATTGCAGCTAGAAGTGTCATTACAAAAGATGTACCACCTTATGCAATTGTTGGTGGTGTTCCTGCAAAAGTTATTAAATATAGATTTGATGAGGATAAAATTGAAAAATTACTTTCTTTAAAATGGTGGAATTATGGAATGAATGCTTTAAATGGTGTTGATTTAGATAATACAAATATTGAAAATACAATTAATACTATTGAAGAAAATATTAACAAAGGTGTTTCTTTATATAGACCTAATAGATTTCAAATCACAGCCCAAGATACTTTTTTAGAGAATATAAAACCTAAAGAATTTTAAATATATAGGAAAAAATAATTTCATATATATTTATATATTTGGACCAAATACTATATGTACTTCACCATTTCTTAATTCAATTCCAAATACATGTTGATTACAAAATCTCTCATTATATTCATCTGCAATTTCTCTTGCAAACTTTCTTGCATGCTCTAATTCAGTAAAACTTGGAAAAATCTTATTTTCCTTTCTTAAACAACCACACTCTTTCTCTACTTTAATTTCATACATTTAAATACCTTTTTATATTATTATAAAAAAGGAAAAAATATTTTCTCTTTATTTCTTTTTAATGGTTTTGTTGAATTTTTCTTTAATTTCACTTGTTAATGATTTAATTGGTTTTGGTGCTAATTTTGGATTTACTAATTTTTTTTTTATTTGTTTTAGAAAATCTACTATAAGTTTATCATTCCCTTTATTTAATAATAATTCTAATTCTTTATTTACATTTATTTCCTTTTCCAACTCTTCTAATTTCTCCATTTGAATAATTTTTTGAAAAATAGGTAACAATTCCTGATTATTAACTAATTCTATTCCTAATAATGATACAACTTTATTTTTTAATTTATTAAATATTTCTATTTGGTTTATTACTTTTTTAGATTCTTCTTCTGCTTTTTGAGTTGCTTCTTCTGCTTTTTGAGTTGCTTCTTCTAATTCACTATTTTTAAAAATATCATTAAATTCACTATCTGTTCCAACACCAGTGAATATATCTTTCATAAATATTTTTTCACTTCTTGATAAGTTATTATATTCTTCTGGTTTATGAGTTAAATTGTAATATATAAAGTCTCCTATTTGTTGTTGTCTAATTTTACTATCTAAAAATAATTGTGAAAAGTTTTTAGTAAAGAACTCTATATTTTCAATTGTTTCACCTCTTAATGTTGCTGAAAGATATGTATATAAGTCTTTTTTTCCTTCTTTTTGGTTTTTTTCATTTAGAGTAATTATAGAAGATTGAATTGACTGTATTTTTTCTTTTGTTAATTCTTTAATATTAAATGTACCATTGAATGATTTATGTAGTTCTTTTGTAAAATATAATAGATATTCAAATAATATTTCATATAAATGTTCTCCATTTTCTTCATACATAAAATCATTATGTTTTTCTTTAATACTACTATCACCTTTTTTATTTCTATCTTCACTTCTTTTTTTACCTTGAAGTTCTAATACTATATAACTATCCTCTAATGTCAAAGTTTTGATATATTTAGTTACTAAATTTCCTAATTCTATTTCTTCTTTTTCTGCTTTTGAAGTATCTTTTTCAAATCTACCTGCATTTATGTGAATATAAGAATAAAATGTATGATGTAATGTTTTTAGGAATTTACTATTTTTTGGTTGTAAATTAATATCTGGAAAAAACACATAATTTAGTTCCACTTGATTATCTTTATTTTCTTCTTTATTGTTGTATTCTTCAAAATAATTTAATAATTCTTTAATTTCTTTATACACTAATTTATTTATATCATTTGGAGTATGATTTTCCTCATATAATTTTTCATATTCTTCATCAGTTAAATTATTTAAAGAATGGACATCAATATTAGGATTATCTAAATTAATTTTAGTATAAAGTAAATATTTATAGAAATGCCTAACTAATTGTTGTTCACCTTTTTGTCCTTTATGTGTTCTATCAATTTGTGCTTTATCATCAACAGTAGTATCAATAGCAGATAATTGACCTTTATGATTTCTATAAAGTGTATCAATTTTACCTGGACCTCCATCTTTAAAATCAAGCCTTAAGGGATTGTCTTTAATATTTTCAAAAGGTTTATTACCATTCATTGCACATTCATTAATGTACTTCAAAAGTGTTGGTAAATCTTTTGTTACTTCTATTTGTTTTTCTTCTGACATTAAATCATAGTCTTCTTTAAACAATATTAACCAAGATTTAACTTCTGAAACTTTGTTATTTGCAAGTTGTTTTAAAACATTTGTTAGTTCTTCCTTTTTACCTTCTGTAATTGGTAAAACCACTTCAAATCTACCTAATATCTTTTTTATTTCTTTTTTACTTTTATTTACATGATTACTAAAATCCTTGGCCATTGTTTCATTAATACTTTCTTTTCTTTGAAAGTATATTGCAAATCTTGTAGGGTCAAGATTAAAGTTTTTTTCTAATAAATATAAATTAATTTGTAAAAGAGTGTCATTATCTAATTCTTTTAAATTAGAAGTATTAGTAATAATTCTGTATAATTCATTTTGTGATAAAGGTTCTTTGATTTTCTCTATTTTTGATTTTAGATTATTTTTATCTTTTGAGTATTCATAATCATTATTTTCTTTTAAATTACCAAGGTTTTGATTTATATTTTTATTATATGTTGTTGCTTTTAAATCAATATTATTTTTATTACATACTTGATTTATTTCTTCAATACTTTTCTTCTTTATCTTATTAATATTTTCTTTATAATATTTTGTGTTTTTTAAGGTCTTTATTGTAGGATTTTCTTTTGTTATTGTTATCTGTTTTTCTTTGTATTCTTTTTTCAATTCCTCTAATGAATTATTTATAATTTCTTTATATAATTTTAATTCTTCATTTATAGTCATATATCAACCTTTTTAATTATTTTATACTATTATAACTTATTAAACTTAATTTAATTTTAAGTGTTTCCAATTAATTAAATTATTCTTTATTATCTTAGTTTTTATTCAAAAAACAACTATTTAATGGTAGTTTAAGGGTTGTTTTGATATAATCATATATACAAAAAAGAAGGAAACTCTATGAAAAATATTATTAAAACTACACTTGCAAATGTTCTTGTTAGAAATGAAGGTTTAGATGAAGAAAACAGATATTGTGTTGAATATGAATTTTCTCTAAATGGTGATAATACTGATATTTTAGAAGGAGATTTAGATTATGAGTATTTTGAAACTGAAGAAGAAGCAGAAAACTTTATTAATAATACTATTTTAGTTAATGACAAATCTTCTTGGGATGAAGTTCTTGCACTTGATACTTTAAGAAATACACCTATGGGTGAAAGAAGTTTTTTTGTTTTACCTTTTAACAATTCATCTCTTAATTTAGAAGATACAAGAAACTATTATATTATCACTTCTAAACAAAAAGAAGCTATTTATGTTTCTTTTTGGTCTAATTGTAAGTTTTCTGATATTGACTTTGCTGGAAATGAAGTTCCTGACTTTATGCCAGGTGATTTATTAGATTGTTTTACTTTTAATTATAATGATGAAGTATTTAAACAAGATTTTAAGTTTGAGTTTTAATCTCTACTTAAAATGTAATTAACTGTCATTTTTTAATCAACTTTTAAGTTTATTATGATATAATTTCAATATATAAATCTCAAAAGAAAGAAATCTATGAAAAAAAATCAAAAATATAATATTAATAATTTAAAATCCAAGTCAATTCAAGAACTTGTAGAAATTGCATCTTCTCTTGAAATTGAAAATCCAAGTGAATTACCTAAACAAACTCTTATCTTTGAAATCCTTGCGACTCAAACAAAAGATGGAACAATCCCATATTCAGGTATGTTAGAAATTGCTAATGATGGTTATGGTTTCCTAAGAAGTCCTGAAGATAATTTTTTAATTACTAAAAATGATGCTTATGTTTCTTTAAAATTAATTAGAAACTTTGCTTTAAGAAATGGTGATATTATTGAATGTACTATTAATAAACCACAAGATCCTAATAAATCTCCTGCTGTTTCAAGAATTGAAACTATTAATGGTTTAAGTGTTAAACAATCTAAAAATAGAAACTTATTTGATAACTTAACTCCTTTATATTCTACTAATAGATTTAAGTTTGAATATAAACAACAAAATAGAACTGGTAGAGTTATTGATATCTTTGCTCCTATGGGTAAAGGTCAAAGAGGACTTATTGTTGCACCACCTAAAACTGGTAAAACTGAAATGTTAAAAGAACTTGCCAATGGCATTACTCATAATCACTCTGATTCACACCTTATTGTTCTTTTAATTGATGAAAGACCAGAAGAAGTTACAGATATTCAAAGAAGTGTTAATGGTGAAGTATTCTACTCTACTTTTGATTTACCTGCTCAAAATCATGTTAGAGTTGCTGAATTAGTTTTAGAAAAAGCTAAAAGATTAGTTGAAATGAAAAAAGATGTTATCATCTTAATGGATTCAATTACAAGATTAGCAAGAGCTTACAATACAGTTATTCCTAGTTCTGGTAAAGTATTATCTGGTGGTGTTGATGCTTCTGCTTTACATAAACCCAAAAGATTTTTTGGTGCTGCTAGAAATATTGAAGAAGGTGGAAGTTTATCTATTATCTCTACTGCTTTAATTGAAACTGGGTCTAAAATGGATGAAGTTATTTTTGAAGAGTTTAAAGGTACTGGTAATAGTGAAGTCGTTCTTAATAGAAATGCGTCTAATAAAAGAGTTTATCCTGCTATTGACATTACTAAATCTGGAACTAGAAAAGAAGAATTATTGTTAAGTAAAGATGTATTACAAAAAACTTGGATTTTAAGAAATGCCATTACTCAAATGGAAGAAGTAGAAGCTTTACAATTCATTTGTAAAAAAATGGATTCAACTCCTACTAATGATGATTTCTTTAATACTATGAATGAATAAGGGTAAATCAAATGCAAAGATTTTTAAATTTAATGAGTATCTTAGAAAGAGAATTTGATAAAATAGAAACATTAAACAATTTAGAAACTTATTTTGATGAAGATACTACTAGAGTTTATTTATATTTTGATAATGAAGATAACACAGAAGAGTGTTCTGACTTTTTATATGATTATGATTATGATATTACTTATATTCCTCAAAGTAATGAAGCAATCATAATTAAACTTTAAAGGATATAATTTGAGTTTATTTAATAATTTAATTAGATTAGGTGTGTCTAAAAATACTTTTGTTGCTTCTAACATTATTAATTCTGAGAAAGAAAAAAATGATAAACAAATTGGAAAAATAACAAAAATTGATTTTATTTTTCCTGATACTCTTGCTAAAGGTTATAAAACTGGAATAATATACATTGATAATAAACCACAAACATTCATTATTGAAAATAACAAAATGGATGAATTAAATAAAAATCAAACTATTTCTTTCACTAAAATAGACCTTTTAAGTAATTCAGATTTTGAGGTTTTTTTAATTCTCTAAATTTATCTCTTTTTAAATTTATTTAATGTATAATAACTCATTCAAAAAAAGAAGGATATTATATGAAAAAATTATTTTTTACTCTGTTTTGTTTTTTACTTATATCTATTAATCTTAATGCCATTAGTATTTATGAAAAATATCCTAAAAATAGTAAAATCAATACTTATTTACTTAAGAAATTTATTAACAATAAAAATTGTGATAAAATCTTAACAAATGATAATTTATTTACAAATTGTTATAACTATGATTTAAAATCTACTATATTTTCTCATACTGAAATTAAAGGTGATTTAGTTTCAAAAGGTAATATTAAAAAAAGAGGATATTTTAAAAGTGATAAAAAATTACCTAAAAGATATCAAACAAATTATAAAGACTATACTCATACAGGTTTCAATAGAGGTCATTTAATCACTGGTAATGATGCTTCTTTTGATTATTCTAAAAAAACTAGAGATATGACTTATTTAATGTCTAATATTGTTCCTATGTATCCTAAAACCAATCAGAAATCTTATTTAAAAGTTGAGAATTATTCAAGAAAATTAGCTATTAAGTTTGGTAGTTTAGAAATTATTAATGAAAATATTTTCACTAATAAACCAAAAAGACTTGGTAGAAGTAAATTAGCTATTCCAACTCAATTTAATGTTATTTTATTTAATGAAAAAAATAAATTTCAAGAATGTTTTTCTATTCCAAATGATAATATAATTTATCCTTTAAAAAAATTAAGAGTTCATTGTAAAAAAATATTTAGATAATTAATTGATTTTAATTTAGTATCATACAAGGGAGGTTTTTACACCTCCCTTTTTTTATGTTTTTTAAGAATTAAAATGTTTTTTTAAGTTACTATTTGCTAATAATACTGGAACTACAAATAGTGAAGCTAAAACTGCAAATATTGTTCCAAATATTAAAGAAACACCTAAACCACCAAATACTGCATCCCCTGCTAAAAGAGTACTTGCTAAAATAATTGCTCCTGCTGTTAAGAATATTGGTTTTGCTCTTGTTGCTGCTGCTATTGCAATTGCTTGTTTTTCACAAGAGTGTTCTTTACTTAATTGTTTAGTAAAATCTATTAATAAAAGTGAGTTTCTACTACTAATACCAATTAATGCAATAAATCCTATTAAAGAAGTTGCAGTTAAGAAGAATGTATCACTTGTAAATAAATCCATTACAAAATGTCCAAAAATAACCCCTATAATTGATAGAAAAGAACTTAATAAAACTATCCCACTAAATACAAAGTTTTTATAATAAACTACCATTAAAAGGAAAATAAGAACAAGTGCTGAAATAAATGCACCTCCAAGTTCTATAAAAGTATCTATTGTTACTTTCATTTCTCCATCCCATTTTAATTCATATATCTCATTTGTTTGTTTATTTACAATATTTAAATCAAATAAACCCATTGTTTCTACTTTATATTTTTCTTTGTTAAATGTTTCAATTATTTTTTTCTTTGCTTCTATTAAAGGATATACTTGTGATACCATATCTGTTTCTGCTAATACTTTAACTACTTGATTTAAGTTCTTTGAATATATTCTTGGTGTTGATTTACTTTTCTTAATATCAACTAATGCTATTAAAGAAACTTTTTGACCTTTTTTATTAACTAGCTTTACACTTGTTAATTTATTTATTATATCTTCTAAAGAACTATTTTCAAAGTATCTTGTATTTTCACTTAATCTTACAAATATAGGAACCTGTTGATTATATTTTTCACTATTAACATAACCAATTGACATTCCTTCAAAGTTTAAATATAAAATTTGATTTATCTGTTCTATACTTATACCACTTTGTGAAGCCTTTATATTATTTATTTTGATATCATATGTTAAATATTCATTATCTATTAATTCTTCTACATCAACTAAACCTTCAATCCCTCTAAATATTTCCCCTACCTTTTTAGATATAGTTTTTAATTCTTCTGTTTTTTCTCCATATATTTCAGCAACAATAGAAGCAAGAACAGGTGGTCCTGCTGGTTGTTCAACCATTGATATATTAGTTCCTTGAGTTCCACATTTATTTTGTAGTTCTGGTCTTAATCTTTGAACCATTAAATAACTTGGTTCTTCTCTATTGTGTTTATCTGATAAGTTCACTACTATTTCTGCTAAGTTTTGAGTATTTTTAAAGATACTTTGTTTAATAAGTCCTGCAAAGTCTAATGGTGCTCCTTGACCTAAAAATATCTCTATATCTTGTATTTCTCTTTCAGTTAATAATATCTTATTAATACATTTTGAAGTTTCCAAAGTGTCATTTTTACTACTACCTTCTGGTAAAGTTACATACACACTAAAATAATTACTATTTTTTCCTGGTAACATTTTTGCTAATACTAGTTCTGTTGGTATCATAGTAATACTTCCTAAAAATAATAAGAATGTTATTACTAATACCATGATTTTTTTTATTTTACTTTGGACAATGTTATAAATAAACTTTTCATATATTGAAAATATATCTATTTTATTTTTCTTCATTTGTAACCTCTTTTGTATCTCTTTTCATAAGTCTTGCTGCTAAATATGGAGTGAATATGTAAGCAATAAATAATGATGCTATTAATGCAACTGGAACATTAGCAGGAATTGGTTTCATAAATTGACCCATCATTCCCCCTACAAAACCCATTGGAACCATAGTTAAAATAATTGCCAATGTTGCTATATTTGTTGGTGGTCCTACTTCATCTGTTGCTTCTATTAAAATCTCATCTGTTGATTTATTTTCATTTTCTTTTAAATGGAAGTGTCTATGAATATTTTCTATTACAATTATTGCTGCATCTACTAATAAACCCAATGATAAAAGAAATGCAAACAATGTAATTCTATTTATTGTTTGATCACCTAAAAATGCTATAAATAATGTAATAGCAAGAATTGCAGGAACAGTAAAAGTAACTATTAAACTTTCTCTAAAACCTAAAACAAAAATAAGTAGTAATGCAATTATAAATATAGATAAAACTAAGTGAAATACTAACTCATTTACTGCATCATTTGCCTTTTGTCCATCATTTTTAGTTATTACATATTTAATGTTGTTGTTTTGTAAGCATTCTTTATTATCTTTTAAGAAAGATTTAATTTCATTTGTAATATTTACAGAGTTTGCCCCTCTTAATTTTGATAATGTTAATGTTACTTGTTCTTGTAATTCTGTAAAGTCTCTTTTATTTGATATTAAAACTGATCTTTTATCTTCTTTATTAAAACTATCTTCTACTTTTGCTATATCTTTTAAATATATTGGTTTTCCCATAAATTGAAATACTAAAATATTTTTAACATCTTCTATACTTTCAATTGCACCTTTTATTTTAGTTAATACCATTTTTCCATTTTTAGTATCATTTTTAAACTCAGGTATTACACTATTTAAAGACTTAGTTGCTTCCACAACTTGTCCTAATGATAAATTATAAGCTGCTAATTTATTGAAGTCCACAAATATATTAAATTGGTGTTTTTTATCACCTTTTAACTCTGTAACTGCTACATTATCTATTTTATTTATTTTATGTTGTAATTTTTTAACTATATCACTTATTTCTAATATATTTTTTTTATTACTATAAAATGCAATACTCATAATAGGAATATGTATATCAATATCTAAAGGTTTAATTAATGGTTGCATAGTACCTTTTGGTAGAATATCCATATTTTGCATTATTTTATCATATACTTTTAAATCACTATCTTTTTTTTCTTCACCTATAAAAAAAGAAGCATTTACAATTGCATAATTGTTATATGATATTGAATCAATATTCTCTATACCTTTTACTTCTCTTAACTTTCTTTCCAATGGTTTAGTTATTATTTCATTTATTTGTTCTGAATTATGACCAGGAGACATAACAATAATAGAACTACCACTCACTTTCATTTGAGGGTTCTCTTCTCTTGGCATTATTTCTAAACTTAAATAACCTATTGCAAGAATAAATAATCCCATTATCATAGTTAAAGGATTTCTTATAAAACCTTTTGCTAGTTTTCCACTCCAATCTTTTGGTTTATATGACATCTTTAATCCTTAAATTGAACTTTTGCAAACATTCCAGGAATTAAACCTTTAATTTCTTCTGTTATTTCTATTTTAACTCTTGAAGTATGAGATATCATATTTAATTGAGGAACTTTTGAAAACACTTTCCCTTTTACTAAAATCTTTTTTTCTTCAAATGCTACTATTACTTCATCTCCTACTTTAATTTTACTTATTTGACTTTCAGGAACATCTACATATACTTTTATATCTTCATTATCTGACAACATAATAGCAGGATGTCCTGGAATTGATAGTTCTCCTTCTTTATATCTAATATTTGTAACATATCCATTATTTGGTGCATATACATTTAAGTATTTATATTGGTTTTCTATTTCTGCTAATTGAGATTTTGTTATTTCTAAGACTTTTTTTAATTTATTGTATCCATTTTGAATTTGTTCTAATTCATATTTTGAAACCATATCTTCTTTGTATAATCTTTTATATCTTTGTAAATTTAACTTTACATTTTCATAATCTATTTGTTGTATTCCTAAAACATTTTGTAATTGATTTTTTTTCATATCAATTTCTTTACTATCAATAGATAAAAGTAAATCACCTTTTTTTACAAAATCACCCTCTTTTATATTAACTTGTGTAACTATCCCCATATTTCTTGGACTTAACATTTTATCATTATCACTAAATGAGTTTCCAGGTATTATAAAGTCTGCTAAACATAAACTTGAAGCAATAGTACTTAATAGTAATAGGTTTTTCATTATTTGTCCTTATTTATTATTTTATTGTATTCTAATATTTGGTTGGATTTTTTAGTTTTTATACTATTCAATTCAATTAAAGTCTTAATAACTTCTGTTTGTTTTTGTAAAACTTCATTAATACTTACTAATTTTTCTTTATATCTTCCTAAATAGTTTTTATGTATTTCTTGATTTAATTCAAATTGTTTTTCCAATTGTCTTTCTTGCATTACTAAGTTTTTAATATTTGTAAATATTTGATCTAATTTAAGTTCTAAACCTTTTTTTGCTAGATTTAGATTATTTTTCATCTTTAATCTTTTTAATTTTTCTTTCTCTAATTCTATATTTGTACCAAAACCATTAAAAATATTCCATTTCAAACCTACACCTATTGTATATTTTGGTTCTTCTATCATTCCATTTAATTCAGTCCCACTACTTGAAAGTTGAGAAAATACCCCTATCATAGGTAAATAGTCCCCTTTTTTAACTTCAATCATTGTGTCCATTATTTCTACTGCTTTTGATACTTTTTTTATATTTGTGTTATTTGATAAATCTTTTGAGGCAATAAATCTTTCTTCTTTGTTTTCAAAAGTTTCAATAGACTTTACTTTTTCATTAACTAAGAATGAAATATAGTGTTGTAATAAATATTTATTTGTTTGTAAATTTCCCCATATTTTTTCCACTTCATATTTTTTACTTTGTACTTCTAATACATCTACTTTTTTAGCATAACCTAATTCTTTAAATTTCTTTACTGTATCTTCAAATCTTTCTACTATTTTTAATATTTTACTTAATTGTTCTATTGATTGCTCTATAAATCTATAATTATTAAAACTTTTCTTTAATTCATTTATTTTTTCTTTTTCTATTTTTTCATTGTCATAAAATGATATCTCTTTTGCTTTTTTTGTTATTTCTTCATAATTTGTTAGTATTCCACCTGTATATATAGGTAGTTGATAAGTTAATTTTGTTTGAAAGAAGTTAGTTGCATTTGGATTATTTAAATTATTTGGTGCTGTATTTAATAATTGATTAGGGTCTATTTGACTTCCACCAATCATTTGAGATAATGGTCCTAAAAACTCATCAAAACCAAAATCTCCAAAAGTTGCTTCTCCACTTGATAATTTAAAACCAAATGTATTTCCTGGGTCATTACTTCTTAAAATATTTGTTTCTAAGTCTATACTTCCATAAAACTTACTTTTTATAATATCCATATCTTTTTGCATCATTTGAATATCATATAAACTATTTTTAACTTCTAAATTATTTAATTTTACTTTTTCTATACCCTCTTCTAATGTCATTGAGAATAAATAACTTGATAATAAAACTGATATTAAACCAATTTTTTTCATTACATTCCTTTGTAATTTTATTTATTTTATTATATGAAAAAAATTATTTAATTATATGATTTTTTAGGTGTTTTAGAAGTCTTGATTTATAATGTTAAGTTATATTTGATTACTTTAATTGAGTTTTAATTTTGTTTTTGTTATAATTATCATAATTAAACAAGAAAACATTATGAAGAGATATATTTTATTTTTTTAATAAAGAAAATAAAGAGTAATTGTATATTTTATATACACTCTTTTTGTTTTTATTTTTTTTAGATTATTATAATTTATTTAGTATTTATTATTTTCAATATTTACAAAGGAAACGTTTATTACTTTCATTTTTTTCTCCTTAAAGAAAAAAACAAATACATTTAATATTTTTATAAGTAGATTAAAAAGAATTTTATCTCATCTTTTTAATCTACTTTTTCTATTGTAGTTGTTATTTTTACAACTTCCATATTTTCTATTAATTCACTTGCAATAACTGGTCTATTATATAGAGAATTATACCAACCAATATTATTATCAAAACTTGTATCTTTTAATGTTTGTGCAACCTCAATATCTTCTGTTTTCCAAACTCTATCACCTAACATAGGCTTATCTACTAATTGATATGTATAAGTTCCACAAGCATATCTATCTTTATTCTCTTCAATATTTATATATGCTTGATTTCCTGTTCTTTTATTTATTAAACCATATTCTATTTGTGTTTTCATTTTTTACCTTTTTTTATATATTATTTAATTAATTTAAAATTAAATAATTCTTTTTAATTTTTTTCTTGTTCTTTTTTAATTTTCTCAAACAATATATCTAAGTTTGGTTCAACTCCACAAGTTTCACTTGAAATAATTTTACTTGGTCTTTCTTTTGGTGCTTCACATACTATATTGGTTGACCTTATTCCTAAATTTTTAATACTTTCTTGTATTGAAATCCATTTTTCTAATTCTTTTTTATCCATATAATCAATCCTTGTTAATTAATTCTAATACTTTAATTGTATTTTCAATTAATCTATACTCAAATTCAATAAAAATCACTTTTCTTTCTTTTTCTTTATTTTCATAAATACAATCAAAACCATCTTTTTCTTTATTAAATATTATTTCTTTTAATACACTATCTAATACTGTTTGCATTTTAATTGTATCATATCTTACTGTTTTCAACCATTTATATTCTACTTCTCTTGTATTTGGTTCAACTATTGGTGCAATTTTCACTACTACATCTATACAAGAAGCAAAAAAAGAATATTTTTTTGCATTTTCTTCCATAAGTGGTGTTATTATCATATTATTTTAATTCTCCACTTATTTTAACAAGTCTAATTGGACCAAAAATATAAATTGTTAAAATTTCCCCTGTTGAAAAATATTCTTTCATTGTCCCAATCCAAGCAGTCAAATGCTGTTCATTTTTACCTTCTTTTGCTTGTTTTAATCTTACTCCATCAAAACAACCAAATTGAATACCAAATTGCTTATTTAAAAAAAATATTTTTCTTTTAGTTAAGTCCATATTAGTTCCTTCTTTTTATATATGTAATTGTAGTATATATTAACTTAAAAAGAGATTGAATTAATGATTCTTTTTTTGGTGAGTTTTTTTTCTCATTTTATACTTTTCAATTTGTTCTAATTGTTGGGAATAAACAACTAACCCTAATAAAACTGTTACTGATAATGCAATTAAAAGATCTAAAAAAATCATTTATGTTCCTTTTTTCTTTTATTTTAACATAATGAAGATTAAAATTATATAAAACCTAGTCTTTTTTTTATTGGGTTTTTCCAACCTGTTTTACCTACTTCAAACTTTGTAATAGTTATAGGAAAATCAATATCATACATTTCTAATATATTTTCATTTTCATATATTTCACCACTAGAACAAATAAAAACATGTTCAGGTAATAATTCTCTAAAAAATGCTGCTTCTAAACAATCTGCACCACCTTGTGTATTTATATCTCTACTATCTGAAAATTGAGGTAATTGCATATCTTGTACAAGAACATCATATATATCATTTGTTAATTCTACAAGTGTATCTCTAATACAAGTCTTTCTTACAACCAAACAATTATTTAGTTCAAAAAATGCTGCTATCTTACTAAACTTATAATCATTATCTTCACTTACTAAAACTTTCATTTCTTAATCCTCTAAGTCATCATATTTATTATCATCAAAAAACTCCTCAAACTCTCCTACAATTTCTCCATTGTAAATAATTTGATGTCTAATTCCTTCTTCTTCACCAATTTCTTCTTCTGAAAAAGTGAAACCTAATATTTTTAATATTCTTTGAGTTGTATGTAGCTCTGATTCAGAAATTAAATGATGAACATTATACTCTTCCCATTCACCAGAAGGTGCTGATTGTGAAGGATTATCTAATGAGTTTTCAATCATTTCAAAGTATAATTCAACTAATTCTTTTATTTCTATTTTTTCCATTTCATTTCTTCCTTCTTTTTCTTTTGTATTTTTTATAAATTATTCCCAACAAACCTAGCTGTTTTTTCATTAACCCAAACATATTCTTCACAAGTAATTTCTAACATTTTTTTATTTAATTCATATCTTTGGTAATCAGGCTCTAAAAAATATAATTCTATCATCTCTTTGTCTGGTAGTCTATTTTGAGATAGGTCAAAAAAAGCAAAACCTTTATTTATCTTTTCTTCTAATTCTTTTTCTGTTGGTTTCCCAAATAAATTGAAACAATTTCTTAATTTAGGTCTTATTGCTTCTGACAATATTTTATCTAAATACTCTCTATATTGTTTTTTTGTTTTATTTAAAGAGTTTTCATTTGCTTTAATATAATCTTCAACTTTTATTTTTATTCCTTGTGGTTCACAATTCATAATATTTCCTTCTTTTTATATATATAATTGTAGTATATATTAACTTAAAAAGAGATTAAAATAATTATGTTGTCAGAAATTTAGATTTATTGAAAATTTAAAACTTAATTTAAATATTTTTGATTTGTTAAAAAAGTTTGAATTGAAATATATAAACATAATATTGTTGATATTATTATTGGTAATGCTACATAAAAAGTTTCTACATTTATTAATGCCATACAATATGAAATTGCAAATAATAAATATGCAATTACAGAAACTTGGGATTTTCTTTTCCTACTTTTAAAACTTTTAATTGTTTGAGATATTCCCAAAATACCAAACATTGAGAAAATAAAAGGAATTATAAAATCTCTTTTTTTCTCTTTATATTCATATTTTGTTTTAATATGAAAATATACTACCAATAAGGCCCCTACTATTGAAAGAATTAATTCACCTAAATATATATATAAAACTTGATTAGATTCAGTTAAAAGAACCACATATAAAGATGCAAATGCTGATATAATATAAGAATGAGAAGATTTTCCATTTGCATTTTTATTTTTTATTATTTTGTAATATGATGTTAAAAATGCTATAGTTATTAATGTAATAGGCACTATTGTATATAAAATATTTTCCATTAGGCTCTTTGTTTTAAACCATTATAAACAATTAGTGAAGAAATTATTTAATTAATTATAAAATAAATATTTTACATCAAACTACTTCTAATTCTCCATTACATATTTACCTTTCTGCCAAGGTTTCTTTGATATCTATTTTGCTTTCTTTTTTCTTTTAAGATTTTTTTCTTTTTAAAAGAACTTATATTCATTTCTTCTACTTCTTCAAATCTTACTATTGATTGAGGAACTGGATAATTTTGAATATAAAACTTACCATCTTCATTTTTAATTAATTTTAATGAGTTTGTTTTTCTTAAATCTTTTAAACCAATTAATTTAAACTTTTCAATCCATCCTTTTGTATATGACAAATAACCAAGTCCAGAAAGCAATAAACCAAAAACTTCACCATTATTAAAAGTATTTTTATATCTCATTTCTTTAATTAAATTAATACTTTTTTCTATTGTTTCTTTTAATATTTCTACTTCTTTGTTTGTATTTGCATTTTTATATATTTTCTCTATTTCTTCTAAGTTTGTATATAATTCTTCATATATAACTTTTGGATCTCTTATTTTATCTTTTGCTATAAAACTAAATAAACTCATTTTAATTCCTTCTTATTTTGTTGTACAAGTATCTTCTTCAATACTATTTAATATTAACTCTTTTTCTTTAAAACCATTCTTTTTTAATTGTTCTTCTAAAAATAAAGCACTTCCTTTTACAAAATTTCTTTCTTCAATTATTTTATTTAAATCGTCTTCATAATTAAGTGTTAATTTAATTTGGTCTAAGTCTTTATTAAACTCTTCCCAATAATCTCCTAGTTTAGTATTTTTATATTTATTAGCAAACTCTTCACTTAAATATCCAATATTTTTTAGTGTGAACCAAACCATAGTGTCATTTTCTCTTGTTTCTTGTTTATAATAACCTTCTTCTTTTTTTATTATTGATAAAATCAGTCTCTCTTCTTTTCTACCTAAGTTTTCATAATTAATAATAAACATAATTTTCACCTAATTTTTTATTTTATTCTAACATACATAATCTTAAAAAGAGATTAACTTTATTAAAACTATGTTTTTTATTTCTTTTTTATTTATAATTTCTATATTAAAGTTTCAAAGGAACAAATTGTTAAGTGATATACAAAAAAAGTTGATTCTACATTCAGATGAATACAATATTTTCAGAAGAAGTTACAAATTAAAAGAAGAAAAGAATAATTATTTTGTTTCAATTAAGAAGAATTCTTTTTTTGGTTTTGAATATTGGAAAAAACTTTCACCTAATTTTGAAAACAAAACAAATGCTTATGATTGTTTAATTGAAGTTAGTTTAAATGATTATTTGAAGAAGAAAAAGAAAACTTAATTCTCTTCTTTAAATTACAAAATTAGGCATTTCACCAAGTATTATATAAGCACCTAATAATGTTCCACTTACATATGTTGTAGTTGATACCAATAATGCTGTTATTTCTAATTTACCAATCATACTAAACCTCCCATTAAAAAGTCAAAATTACCAGTTACTCCTGCAATTGTTAAAACACTCATAAAAGTATAAATTATTGTCATTCCCGTTAATAATTTAATATCACCTTTTCTTAATAAGTCTTTCATTGTTTTTCCTTTTATTTTTATTATTAAATAGAATTGTAAATTACAAAAGTAAGAAATTGGTTAGTAAATAAAGGAAAAATCAAATTTTTTAAAAATTATTTAATTTAATAGATCTTTAAGAAATTTTAATGTAAAATTAAATAAATTTTATATTAAAGGTAAATAATGGTTACTACATTAGAAAGAAAAGAAAGACATCAAAAATTTTGGAATGATAAGTTTCAAATCACTTGTTCTAAATTATCAGAACCACAAATTAAAACAAAATTAAATAATTTCCATTATTCATTAGATAGAAAAATTAAATCCAATGGTGAAAGAAAATTAAAAAATTGTGAATTAAAAGAATTACTTATTCAAAATGACCTTTATTTAGGTACTTTTTATATAGAACCTGATTTAACTTCTTTTAGAGGTTTAGACCTAAACTTAGAAAATGTATATATGGATTTAGTTGAATTACAAAAAACAAAACATAATGATAAAGATTGGGCTTATAATTTTAATCAATTCCAAAAAGTTTATGTTATGGCCAATAATGGTAAAGATTCAATTGTTGCTTTAACTTATAAAGATTCTTGGTCTCCTTATGTGATTACAAGAGTTTTTAATGATAGTTTATATTTTGAAGGCAATATTGGCAAATCTCTTTTTAAAGATACATGTTTAGGGAAATAATCCTTTTAATAAGGTTCCCTCTTGAAGTTTTCAATGAAAGGATATATTTCAAGAGGAAGATTATAAGAAAATTTGGATTGTTATTATTTGTGTTTAACTATTAAACATGTTAATTATAATAAAAAAAAATAAAATGTTAAATAATTTTTATTAAATAATAATAAAATATTTAAAGATAATTTTTTTCCACTTAAAATTAGTATAAAATTACATTTTTACACTATTAAACTATTTTTTTTGTAAAAAAATCATTTTTTCCTTAAAATAAAACATTTTTTTCTTAAAAGTCTGTATAATTATTATTAAATGAGAATTATTTTACAAGGAAACATTATGCAAACTAAAATTGTAGCAATATTAGAAAAATATCATTTAAAAGTAACTCCACAAAGAACTTGTATTGTGAAGAATCTTTTAGAAGGTGGTCATTTAACAATTGATGAACTTTATGAAAAAGTTAAAGAAACTTGTTGTTCTTTATCTCTTGCAACTATTTATAAAAATGTAAATAGAATGATTGAAGAAGGTGCTTTATCAGAAGTTAAAATAGATGGTGAAAAATCTTATTACGAAATTACAAAAGAAGCTCATAATCATTTTGTATGTAGTAATTGTGGTAGAATTGTTGATTTATTTAATTTAACCTTAAATGATAAAAAACTTTTCAAAGGTTTAAATATGAAAGTTGAAGCAATTAACTTTGTTGCTTATGGTGAATGTGCTGTATGTAATGGAATGGGTTGTGAAGGCTGTGATGGTGAAGAAAAAATAAACTGTCAAAAAGATTTTTATGGAGAAGTGAAAAGTTAATTAACTTTTCCCTCCATATCTTAATATTCTTCAAAATTTCAATACTTTTTAATCATAAATTATCCACCACTAAAATATTTTTAACTCTTTAAACTACTTTTAAGTTAATGTATGTCATAATAGTCATACAAAAAAACAAAAAGGCAAAATATGAAATTATTCATTACATTGGTGGCATTAATTCCACTTATTATTGTAATTGCTAATGCTGTAATTACAAAGTTAAAAAATGACAATTTAGATATGGATGAGGTTAAGGCACAACCTTTTACTACAAAAACTAGATTAATTTTAGTTACTTCTACTGTTGTATTATTTTTAGTACAATTTGGTGTTTTCAAAGTTGCTTCTAATGAAACAGGACATGTTGATTTAAAAGTTGGAACTGATTTAAATCCTGGTCAAATCATTGCATATGATGGTCAAAAAGGTAAACAAGCTGATATTGTTATGCCAGGTTGGCATTGGGATCCATTATACCCTTGGGTTAAATCTGTTGAAATGGTAAATGACTTAGTAGTTAAACCTGGTGAAGTTGCAATTTTAACTGCAAATGATGGTGCTATTAATAAAGAAATTGTTGCTCCTAAATGGGGAGATGAAATTGATACTATGAAAATGTTAACTGATTATAGATATTTCTTAAAAAATAGTGGAACAAGAGGTGTTCAACAAATTAAATTAACAACTGGTACATACAAAATCAATAGATATCAATGGGATGTTAACATTGTTCCTATGGTTAGAATTCAAACTGGTGAAGTTTTAGTTATTGAAAGTATCTTTGGTAAAAGTGCTCCATTTGTTGAAACAACGGATGATGAAATCTTAGCTGTTCCATTAGTTGATAGTGATGAGTATAGAGGTATTGTTAATAAACCTAACCCTGCTGGTTTATATGGTATTCACCCTTATACAGAAAAAGCTGTAACTGTTCCTGTTGGATTACAAACTTTTATTTATAAAGGTGGTTATACTTCAAAAGTTATGGATTTAGTTATTGATGCTGAAAATGATAAACTTCAAGTTTTAAAAGACCAAAAAGATATTGAAGAAGGTGGTCATGGTCCTGCATTTGCTGCAAAAACAAAAGACAACCATACAGTTTATATTGGTGTTAGAGTTATTGGACAAGTAGAACCAAGACAAGCTCCAAGATTTGCTGGTACAATTAAAGATGTTAAGTACCTAGATGATAAAATTATTGAGCCATACACTAAAAACATTTTAATGAATATTATTGTTAAATATAGTGCATTAGAGTTAAAAGACCAAAGAGAAAGAATTGGTGTTGAGATTTCAAATGCTTTAAGAGCTAGAACTGAAAAAACTGGCTTTAGAACTAAAAGTGTTGAAATTACAGATTTAGATATTCCTCCAATTGTTTTAATCTCAGGTAAAATTGAATCAGCTTCTCAAGCTTTAAAATCTGCTTTAGAGAAAAAAGAAAGTGCTGTTCAACAAGCTATTAAAGTAAGAAACTTACAAGCTCAAGCTGAGAAACAAGGTATCTTTGCAGAAGCAGAAGTTCAAAAGAAAGCAGCAAAAGAACAAGCTGAAAAAATTAAAACTTTGGCAGATGCTGAAAAGTATAGAAGACAACAACAAACAGACGCAGATGCTTATGATGTAAATGAAAGAGCAAAAGCAAACAACTTTAAAGTTAAACAACAAGCAGATGCAGCTAAATACTTAGCTGACCAAGTTGGTAAAGAAACAGTTGGTTCTTTAATGTTACAAGAAAAAATCAATGAAAGTGCTGATAAGTTTAAAGTTCCTCAAACTTTATTTATCACTGGTGGTGAAAGTAATAGTAAAGATGCAAAAGACATTGTTTCTGCACATATGATTTCTAAATCAATTAAAGATGGTTTAAAAGGTTCAATAAAATAATCTTTTAAAATTAAATTAAGAATACAAAAGGGAGGTGTAAAAACCTCCCTTTTTTTAATTAAAAATTATATAATAAAAATTATATTTTCCTTTGCTCCTATGGTGAAATTGGTAAACACATTGGATTCAAAATCCAACGGCTTATGCTTTGTCGGTTCAAGTCCGACTAGGAGTACCATTTTTTATGATTTTGAAATATTTTTCTTTATAATATTAATTAAAAGGTACTTATATGCTAAATTTATCTTCTTCTTCTTCTTATTTTAAAAATCAATCTAAACAAGAGTTTAGAAGTATTCTAAGAAACTTATTTCTAATGACTATCATTATTGATGAACATGTAGATAAATCTGAACTTATTTTATTTAAAAAAATCCTTTCAATAACTAAAGCAAATGAATTAACTGCAAAAAATAAAACTCTTTCAATAAAAACAGTAGATAGTGTTGAACAATTATTCTCAATATTTAGGATTGAATTAAATAAATTAACTGAAGGTAACTTACAAGAACTTGCAATTCAGTTTATTTTAACTGTTATTAAAATTGATGGAGTAATAGTACCTAATGAAGAATTTTTAATTGATTTAATTAAAGATGAATTACCTTATGTAGACTTTGAAAAAATCAGTAGTAACACAAAAGAACTTAAAAACTTATTACCTATAATTATGGATTAATCATTACTTTAATTTAAGACTTTACTCTCTTTAAAATCTCTATTTTATCTCTTTTTAAGTATTATAATTGTATAATTATTAAACAAAAAACAAAGAAGGAATTAATATGTCAAGATTATTATTAGCAAAAGATGGTTATGAAGGTTTATATATAGATGGTAAATTAGTTGCAGAAGGTTGTCCTATCAATGAAGGAACAGATAGAACAGTTTATTTTGCTGGTCTTGCAAATGATTATGATTTAGTTATGGATGATTTTGTTAATATGGTTGAAAAAGAAGTTGATAGTCCAACACTTGAAGGTTGGCAAATGTTTGGTTCTTTACCTATTAATTTAGAAGTTATTTCTTTTAAATAAGGTTTTTGGTGTTAAATCAATTTTCAAATAAAAGTAATGATTTAGTAAATAAAATTATGAATATAAGTGCAAAAAAATAAGTGCAAAAAAATATGGTTTTAATAGTAATACTGTACTTTTTGCATTATTTTCTTTTTTGTTTTTATTTTCATTATTCATAGCTACACTTATTACACCATTTATTTATTTATTTTTAGGAAACTATTTATTAGTTCCCTTTTATTTCCCTACACTTATAGGTTTTTTAACTTTAATTATTTTTATTTCAATGAAATTTAAAAAATATTAAATAGTCTCAATTTTGTAATTAATAAACTTTTTCTCTACCATATCAACAAATACTATAAATTCATCAACTATATCTCTAACTTCATTTTGAGTCAAATCTTTTTCATTAAATGTAACTTTATTATCACCTTTTTGTAATGATAACTCTAATGATTCATTAATTCTCCAAACATCTTTTTCTTTTGCATATTCAACTTTCCAAATCATTTTTACTCCTTTAATATAACTTAAAATATTTTAATAATTTTAAACTTATATCAAGCTTAAATTATTATTTATTATGAAAAAAACTTTAATATTGTTTCATCATCTTGTTCTTTTGCCCATTTTGTAATATCTTCTGCTTTTTCTTGGTAATATTCCCCTGATTGACCATCTAGTACTTCTAAAATGTATAACTCATTAGTAGTATCTTTATTAATTGTTAAATTAATTTGTAATATCAATATTTTTTTTAGTAATTCTTCTACACTTGCTAAAACTTTTAATAACCCTTCTATATTTGCTTTAAAATGTGTCATTGTTTGATCATAAATACTTAATGTTTTAATATCATTATTATTTACATACATTTCCCTTTGACTATTCATTCTATCAACTATTGATGACAATTCCTGGGCATTTTTAAATATATATACTATTGGGTTTTCATGTGTTGTCATTTCTTTAGTTCTCTCTGTTAATTCTGTCATTATTTCTTCTATAAACTTAATTACTTCCAATTTTTTTCCTTTTTTTATTTATTGTTTTAATTTTATACTATCTTATTTATTATTAAAAAAAATTATTTATCATAAAATTAAATACTTATTTTTAATTTATCTCTTTTTAAGTGTTCTAATGATATAATTATATATATTAAAAGAGTTTTAAACTCTTTTCAAGGAAACAACATGACATCAGAAACTCTTAAACAAATTGACTTAATAGCTAAAAAATTAAATATTACCTCTCTTTATATAATTGATTTTCTTAATTCTTTTAAAAATAATTTAATTGAAGAAGAAATATTTGAAGCAGTTGAATTAGATACATATTTAAGAGGTGAAAATGGTGATATAACTTCAAAAACTACAAAAGATATGTTTTTAAATACTCAATACTTATTTCCTTCAAGATATGATTATTTTGATATTGTTAAAGAATTTATAAAAAACCATAATTTAAATGAAGAAGATTTAAAACTTTTTAATGATCTTTATCCATTATTTGTTAGAGAAGATTACCTTAATTTTATTGATTTTAATTTTGATTTTTCTAAATTTGGAACTCAATTCTTATTTAAAACAAAAGAGTTTCATACAGAAACAGAACCTAGATTAATGATTTCTCAAGGTTTTATTGAAGGTGGGGATTTTGAAATTAAAGCTTATGATATTCAGAAAGATACTTTTTGTTCTATTATGTTTGAAAATTGTCATGAATATGATTTTGAAACTCTTATTGAAGAAAAAAGAAAATGGAAAATTGAAAATTGTAAAAGAACTCTTGAAAGATTAGAAACTATTTAATCTTATCTCTTTTTAAGTCTCTTAATGCTATAATTATATATATTAAAAGAAGGAATACTTATGACAACTACAAAAATACCTTTTGGTGAAATCAACATGATTATTGGGACAAATGAAGAAAAAAATGAATGTTTTGTTTTTTTTGAAGATAGTAAAACAAAAGAAGAATTAGAATGTTGTTATTGGGATAAAGAAGAATTTAAAGAAAATGCTTCTAATGTTCTAGGTGCAATTTTTGGTGTAATTTCTTTAGAAGGAGAACAATCAAAAAATATCAATGATAAAGGTATTTATGTATCTTTTCCTTCATTTGAAGAAGAAGAAATTATTAAAAATTTTTATGTTGAAACAGCAGAAGGTTTTGTTGATTTTGATGTTAAAAACTTTGAATTAAATCCTACTTCAAATTTAGTATCTTTATCAAAAGTTTTAAGTCCTTTAGCCATTTAAAACAAAATATTAGATACTTTTCATATTATTAGAAGATATATTTTTTAAATAAGGTTAAAAATGGTTAATAATTTAATTACTCAATTTGGTTATGATAAAATTGTTAAAGAGTTTAAACAACTTTTAGAAGTTGAAAAACCACATTGGGTCAAACAAAAAGAAATTGCTGCTCAACTTGGAGATAGAAGTGAAAATGCTGAATATATATCTGCAAAAGAAATGATTAGAAACATTGATAAAAGATTAAGATTTTTAGATAAAATTATTAAGTCTTCTACTGTTGTTAATACTTATACTCTACCTCAACACAAAATAAACTTTGGTAGTGAAGTTTTATTACTTGATTTAGAAACAGATGAAGAAAAAACTTTTATTATTGTAGGAACTCATGAAACAGAACCAAACAAAGGTTACATATCTAATAAATCTCCTTTTGGTAAGTCTCTATTAGGTAAAACAATTGGTGAAGAAATTAATTTCCATATAAATGATAATTTCTTTGAATATGAAGTATTAGAAATTAAAACACATAAATTTATATAAGAATATTTATCATGTTTGACTATATAAATATTCCAAATTATTCAATAAAAAAAATTGAGAAAAATCTAAGTAATCTAATAATTGATGGAAATGTAATTATTGAAGAATTTAAAGGTCAAGTTGAAAAAGTTACTCCTTTTTATGTTTTTATTAGGAATGGACATTTTATTGGTGTTTTTGATTTGAAATTAAATAAAATGATTATAGATGTTGAAGATAAAAAATGGACTATTTGTACTAGATACAAACATGATAAAGAGTTATTTTCTTTACAACAAACAAAAACAAAAAAAGAAGCTTTATTTAAACATGGTAAACAATTAATTGAACCTTCATTTAAGCAATTGTATTTTTTAGACACTATCATAATATCTATTCTTAAAACCTCTTTTAAAATTTATGATAAAAACTTTAAAGAATTAGACCATATTAAAGGGGCTTATGAAGTTTTTGTTTTAACTGAATTTAATAAAATTACATATATTAAGAAGAAAAAAGATTATTGGGGACATATTGAAATAATATATGATTATGATTTAACAACATTTAAATCAAAAAATCTTAATTTGATTCAATTATATCCTATTAATCAAGATTATAATTTAACTTTATCTTTAAAAGATAGAAACAATGCTATCATTATAGATAGATATAACAACATACTGACACTCCCCCAATTGTAAAATTGGGAGGTTTTTAACAATAATTAAATAAATATTAAGAAAAATAATAAATAAATAATTATCAATAAAAACTTATAAAGGTAGAGATACCTTTAATATTTCTTGCTCCTCAATGTTAATCATTGATTTACCACAAGCATTTATACTCCCATATGTCCTATGTAGAGTTTCAAGAGGATTATTTAGTAAATATTTTATATTTTTAGCAGCATTAAAGTCTGCATTAGTGGAATGACCACAATTTTTACAAACAAAAATAGATTGGTTCTCTCTATTTTTTTCACTTTGATAACCACAACAATGACAAGTTTGACTTGTATAAGCAGGGTTAACCTTGGTTAAAGTATTACCTTTCCTTTGTAATTTGTAATTAAGAATATCAAAAAAGATACCCCAACCTTGTTGAAGATTGTTTTTATTTTGTTCAGATTTCTTTTTTACATTAGTTCCAGGGTTTTCAATATCTCCTTTATTAGATTTAGTCATTTTTTTAATATTTAAGTCTTCAACAACAACATGATTGTAATCAGAATAATGATTAGCAATTTTATGTAAATAATCTAATCTTTTATTAGATATTTTTAAATGTTGTTTATTAAGTCTAAGTTTTACTTTTCTTCTATTATTACTACCTTTTTTTTTTCTTGATAAAAGTTTTTGTATTTTATGAAGTTTAAGGTAATCTTTATCAAAGTTAAGTGAAGGAAAAACTTTTCCTTCACTATCAGTTAAAAAATTAGAAGAATTAACATCAATACCAATAGTTAGGTTATTAGAAATTTTTGTAATTTTTTCATTATTGTGAATAGTTAAAGAAAGATAAAAATTACCACCTTGAAAATAAAGTGTAGAACTCTTAATATCACCTTGAATATCTTTTCTATAACCTTTCATTTTCATAGTACCAATTTTAGGAATAGTAATAAAGTTTTTTGATTTAGTGGTTTTAATGTTTTGAGGAATATTAAAACTTTGTCTTGAATTATTTTTAGATTTAAATTTAGGAAAACCACTTCCATTAAAAAAGTTCTTAAATGCTTTATCCATTTTGTTATAAACTTCTTCTTGTAAAGATTGAGAATTAATATTTTTCAACCATTCTGTATTTTTTCTTTTCTTTAATACAGTAATTCTCTTTTTTAAATCAAATTTAGATAAAGTTTTTCCATATTTTTTATATGTATAACACTTTAGTTTCAATAATCTATTGTAAATATATCTTGTACTACCAAAATGTTGAAATAAGTGATTGATTTGTTCATTATTTGGGTAAATTCTTACTTTAATTGTTGTAATCAATCCTTATTCCTTTATTTTTTTTATTGAAAATATTTTACCATAAAAATAAAAAAAAGACAAGTAATATTAGATAAAAATCAATAATTTTGGCAATTCATCCTTGCAATATAAAATTGCAGGATTTCTTGCTTGATTTTCCTAAAAGAGTTTCCTTTATTTAAAATAAATATTGATAACACTTACTCCCCTTATATTAGTTATTATCCTAATTTAAGTGGTTTATATTATATTTATAATGACAAATATTCAAAAAAAAGAATTGGGTTATTAAATACTGGTAATTCCCATACAGATAACTTATTTCATATTTTAAAAGCTGAAAGAATACAAATAGATGATTTTAAAAAAGAAGTTATTAAAAATATTGAAACAATTGAAGAAAAATTTTCAATTGCTTTTAATCTCCCCTTAATCTCTCTCTAAGTCATCTTATAGTATAATTTATCAAGAAAAGGAAGATATTTTCTTCCTAAATAAGGATTTATTTTGAAAAAATTATTTGAAAGTACAACACTATATATGTTTTTATTAAACATGATTATTTTTTATTCTATTAGTCATTTATTAAGTTCAACTGGTGATTTGATTTTACTATGTATTTTAATGATTTTAATTGATTATACATTTTTAAATACTACAAGATTATTAGAAATTTTAAGAAAACCTATCCATGATAAGGAAGATTAATGAAAAATTTTTTACTATTTGAAAAACCACAACCTGATACAATATTTCAACCATATAAAGATAATATGAAATATTTTAATAAAAAATTTCCCCTTATTGATTTAGAACTTATGAAAAATACTGAATATAGATTGGTAAATAGTTATAGAGATGAAGGTGTTCAGGTAATTATTTATTTTGAAACTTCTCAAAATATTGAAGAACTATATTCAAAAGAATTATTAGATTGTAAAAAATATATTATAGAAAGATATTTAAACTTATATATGGAACTTAATGAGTTTTCTTTAATTACTCTGGCTGAAAATTATAGTTATGAAGATATATTAACAAAGTTTATTGATTTTAAAATAGATAGTTTCATTAATCATTTTAGTCCCCATGGACTTGATTTAATTATTCAAAAAGTAGAACCAAGAGGTGAAAATACACCTTCTGAATTAAGAGATAAGTTTGAAGATGATTTTTACAATATTCCTTCTTATGAAGAAATATTAAAAACTTCCTTAAATAATACTAAATATGATGTAAAATATTTATTTCCACAAGTACTTATGTAGTACTTGTTTTAAAGTAATCTTTAACATATTCTTTTGGTTGAGTAATTTCCCAGCCTTGTTTAATAATTTCTCCCACTTCTTGTGGAACTTTTGTAAAGTGATTCCATTTATCAGTTAAAATCCAACCATACATTGGATGAATACTTTTAACCACCTCTTCTTGTCCTTCTTTTGTTAATATTGTTCCAATTTGAATATTGTATTTTTCTATATTTTCAAAGTTTTCTTTATGAATATTCTCAATATAACCCATAATAATTCCTTCTTTCTTTATTTTATCTTAACAAAATATTACTTAAAACAAGTTTATATCTTTTTTTTGAAAATATATTATAATTTTAAATATATTAAAAAGTTAGTAAAAATAGTATTTGCAGCTGGTTGTTTTTTTGGGGGAGACTTTATTCCAAAAAATAAAAAATAACTCCTTTTGGAATTATTTAATTAAATTAGTTACATAATACTTTTCTTTTTCCACTTCTTCTACTCTACAATCAAAATATTTAAATACTTCCTCTAAACTTTTAAAGGTTTTTCTTTTAGGTAATTGTTTTTCAAACTTATATTCTCTTTGAATATCACCTTTTATTGTTGTTGAATAAGTATTTCCTGTCTTTCTTATAAATACTGCTGATTTATATTCTGTTCTTTTTACAAATATTCTATCTACTAATTGTTTTTCTAATACATTTGTTTTTTCTACTAATTCTTGTTGAAATTGTTTTTTCCATTCAACTTCATAATTTAATAATTCTAAGTTTAGTTTTCTAAACATTGTATGATAATCTATTGTTTTTTCTTCATAGTTTTTAAAACCATAATCATCCATTATTTCTCTACTTGTTTGATTTAAATCTTCATATTTAAAAAATAATCTTATATATTGTAAATAATTTTGAATATGTTTTGGTAACTTCCTTGAAATAATATTTTTATTATATACACCTTCTGTAAAAATCATTTCTGCTATTTGAAGTCCATATACATTTAATAGTTTATTTCCTAAATAAAATAATACTTCTTGTTTCTCTTTTATAGGTAAAGATAATAATAATTCTTTATTCTTTGAAACTACTATTTTTCTTTGTTTTTTCTCTATTTTATTTTTATTTGTATGTTTTTGAGTTTGAGGTTTATTTTTAAAAGGTTTTTGAAGTAAATATTCATTTTCTTTTATATTTTTAAAAACTTTTTGTATTGTTGGAATGTTATTTGTTAAACTTTGTTTATTTTGTGCTGCTACTTTTGAAAGAGAGTCTGCATAAGTATTATACTTTCTACTTACCCAACAAATTCTAACATCATTTTCATACATATAAATATATTCCTCTTTAAAATCCATACCACCTTTTATTCTTTTTGTTATTAACTCTTTTGGTGTTGATACTTTTTCTTGTTGTTGATTTAATTTAGCAACTATTGCTCTACTATCTGTAAAAATTAATACATTTTTTAAATTATGACTTTTAATATATTTAAGAACATTTTTTACTGCTTGTGTTTCATAATCTACTTGTGTTTTGGGATTATATTTCTTTTGAAACTTTTGTCTTACTTTTCTTTTTTCTTCTTCAAAATGTATATACCCTATTCCCACTTTTTTTATGGAATGATTAATAGACATATCACAAAAGATTTTATGTTTATATTTTAACACTAACTCTTTCATTGGACCACCTTATTAAAGTAATTTAACTTTATTTTATCATGTCATTATTTAAATATTAATTAAAAATACAATTTTTTTTAATATTTATTTTATTTTTTTAGTTCTTTCTTTTGTTATCATCTCTTTATTAAATTATGGAGATTTTATGAAATTATTAAAATATTTATCATTACCTTTAACTTCTTTATTTTTAATTACTGGTTGTTCTTTTAAACCTGATATAATTGTAGTAAAAGATGAAGAAAAACCACAAAAAGTAGAAAAAAAGTATGAGAAAATACCCTACTTAAAGGGAAATCTAAAAAAAGTTGATTTCAAAGATTTAGAAGGTTTTAATAAAGATGACTTAGGTCTTGCTTTTAAAGTTTTTAAACATTCTTGTAAAAAATCATTTAAAAAAGAGTTATTTAAAGATGTTTGTTATGTAACTAATAGTTATGATAATCCATATAAGTTTTTTACTGAAAACTTCACTCCATTTAAACTTTATGATAGCAAAGATTATGATAAAGGTGTGATAACTGGTTATTATGAACCTCTTTTATATGGTTCTTTAAAACAAAGTAAAAAATATAAATATCCTATTTACAAAACTCCAAAAGATTTAATTAATGTTGATTTAGCCTCTTTATATCCACAATTAAAAGGTTTAACATTAAGAGGAAAAATTGAAGGGAATAAATTAGTTCCTTATAATGATAGAAGTATCTTAGATACTAAAATAAATAAAAAAGATGTACTTGTATGGGTTGATAATAAAATTGACCTTTTTTTCTTACATATACAAGGAAGTGGTAAAGTTAAAGTAACTAATGGTGATATTATAAATATAGGTTTTTCTAATAAAAATGGTCATCCTTACAAGTCTATTGGTAAATATATGATTGAAAATAATATGATAGGTAAAAACACAGGATATGAGGCTTCCACACAAGGAATGAAAAAATGGTTTAAAGATAATCCTAAAAAAGTTCAGGAAGTATTAAACCAAAACCCTTCATATGTGTTTTTCCAAAAGAATAAATTAGGTGCAACTGGAAGTTTAGGTGTTGAATTAACTCCAAAGAGACATTTAGCAGTTGATAGAAAATATATTAAACTTGGAACTCCTGTTTTTATCAAAACCAAAAACCCTATTTCAAAAAAAAATATCAATCAACTAATGGTTGCAGGTGATACAGGTGGTGCTATTAAAGGTGATATTAGAGCAGACTTTTTTTGGGGTTTTGGTAAAAATGCAGAAGAATATGCTGGAAGAATGAAAGAACAAGGAGAACTATTTATTTTATTACCTAACTCTTCTTTGTAATTTAAGAGATATTTAAGGTATTTCTTGATATAATTTATATAAGAAAAAAAGGGAAAATACCCTAAAAGAAGGAATATTATGTCAAAAAAACTTATTTCAGTTAATAGTAATGATATTACAGTTGGTGTTGAAGTTGAAGAAAGATTAAATGGTGAAGTTGTTGATTTTGGTATCAAAACTGTATTAGAAGCAGATTTTGAAGAGTGTCCTAATTGTGGAACTTCTGATATTACTTGGGGCGATCCAGAATTAGATGGTGCTTTTATTTATAGAGTTCATTCTTGTAATTCTTGTTCTTGTTCTTGGGAAGAAAGATATGATCTTGTTAGAGTTAGAATATCAAAAACAGATAGATAAGGTAATAATATGATTTATTTTAATGATTTAGAAGTTGGAAAAGAATATTTTATATTAAACAATTATGAATGTTGTGAAGGTTGGAGTATTGATAATCATCCTGAAAAAGTATCATTAATTTCAATTACTGAAAATGAAATAGATATTATTGTTTCTTTCAAAGGAAATCCTTATGATAAAAGAGAATATATTTCTAAAAAAGATTACAAAGGTAATGTTGTAAAAAAAGAAGATATGAGTTTATATTTTGTTTTTGAAACTTTTGAAGATATGATTCAAGAATTAAAAAAGAGTTTATAATGGTTTATGAAGTTGAATGGGAATTAGAACACTTTTCTTATGGAGAACAAAATATTTCAAAAAATAAAGATTTTTTCACTATTGAAGATACTTTAAATGATTTTGATAATGAAGAATTATTTCAATATTTTGATGAAGAATTAGAAAATATTTCTTTAAATCAAATATCTAATGATACTAATTTTTCTTCATTAGTTCTTAATTCTTCAACTATTTATAATTGGAAAGTTTTAAATGTGAAAAAACTTAAACCAAAATCATATTCTTTATTTATTAAAATTCCTAGACAATTTTTTTATGGTGAAGATTTTATTGCTAAAAGTTGTTTAGAACAATATCCATTAATTGATATTGATTTAATTAAATCATTTAAAGAAACACAAATAATTAGGAATCCTATGTATCCACTAAATATTCAAGAATATTTTAATGTAATACACTATTATTCTTTTTATTTTGAAACTACACAAGATATTGAAAGTTTATACCCTGAAGAATTATTAGAACATAAAAAAGCTTTTATTATTACCTTATTTGATAATGAAGTTTTTTATGATAAAGGACTTAAAATTAATGATTTTACAGTTTCTATGTTAATGGAAAATAGTATAGAAGAATTAATTGAACAATATTCAAATACTATTATTGAAAAGTTTTTAAATGAGGATATTAAAAATACTTCTTCTTATTATAAAGACTTATTAGATAGTAAAATACCTCCATATAAATCTTATACTTTAATGAAAATTGCTAGAAAAATAAAAAAATTACATAATTTTTACCCTAATATTAAATACTTAAAGAACATTATTAAAAACTCTAAATATAATTACCCTCATTTATTAAATGAAAGATAAAAATATTTTTTTATCTCTTTTTAAGGAAGTATAGTATATAATTGTATATACAAAAAAGGAAGAGATATATCTTCCACAAGAAGGAATATTATGACACAAACTATTTATTTACCAAATGATTTTGTTGAAGAAGTTAATGAAGCAATTGAAAATGATACTTATATTAAATATTTAGATCAAAAAGTAATCAGAACTACTTTTAGTGATGGTTTTTCTATTGATTTAGAAATTATTACTGAAAATGATGAACCAACAACTTATTTAAATCCTGTTTTATTTAACCAAAATGGTTGTGAGGTTGATTATATTGATTGTGCTGATTGTGGTGAATTAGATGGTGAGTTTATTTTTAATCATAATGATATAGAATACACTTTAATTATTAGAAAAGAAGGAAAATAAATGTTTGATTGGTTTAAAAAAAGACAATTACAAAAAAGAATTGAAAAAAAATATGGTAGAAGAGTTTCTTCTACTGATTTCAGAATAACTCAAAGTTATTTAAGTAATTATCATAGAAATAGATTTTTATCTGATAGTAATTTAAACATACTTTTATTTATTGACCATTATGGTTTTATTGAAGAAATTGATAATGGTAATGGTGAAAAATTACTTGTAAATAAAGATTTTCAAAGAACAGAAGAGTTTAGAAGTGATTATTATTATATTGACTACAAATATGCAATAAATAATATGGATAAAGATATTCAAGACACAACTATTGAAACTTATTCTTTACCTCTTCAAATGAGTTCTTCAAATGATAGTTATTCTGGTGGTAGTTATAGCTCTTTTTCTTCTAGTAGTTCTTCTTACTCTTCTAGTGATTATAGTTCTTCAAGTTCTTCTTGGGATTGATTTTAATTTAAATAAATAAACATATAAAGGAAAAAATATGGAATTAGACAAACCTTTTTTTGATACGTTTAAGAAATTAGTTATATTAGATAAAACATTTAAAACATTATCTGGTTTATTAAATAGTGATTTTAGATTAACTTCTGAAATAAACAAAACAATCACATTACAAATAAATTATTTTAATAATACTATTGAAATTAATTTATTATATGAAATACATAGTACACAAAAAACTTCAATAGTTAAAGTTATTTTTGAAGATAATGAAAAATTAGATATTCAATATAATTATGTTTTATCAACATTTATTCAGAATAAAGACTTATTTGAATTATTAATTCAACATTTAGATAGTTTTAAATCACAGTATTTACAAAGAATTTTAGAAAAAGAAAATCTTTTTAAATCATATTTTTCTAAAACCAACAATGTTAAAGTTTGGGTTGATAGTGAGTCAGATATAACTTTAGAAATAAAAAATAACCAAAATTTTACTTTTATAAAAACTCATTTACCTAATACTATTTATGAAGATTTTGAAGGTTTTTATACAGGTTATATTCAAGGTTTCCCTTTTAAATGGAAAGAATTTATTCAACACACAAACAACAAAAAAATAGTTGAGAGATTAAATACTTCCACTAATGAGTTTGAAAAATTAACTACTCTTGATAAAATATTTATTTTAGAAGATTTTAAAGGTGATGAGTTTAAAATGGAAGTTATTAAAAATATGACTAAACCTGAATTAGATAAAATGTTTAATGATTTGATTAAATAAAGGAAATATATGTTTAACAATGATAAACACAAAGAAGTATTAGGTATTCACTGGAATGTTGAAGAAATTGATTTTTCAAAAGATATTGAAACTTTTAAAAATATGACAGAACAAGAACAAAAAATTATTTCTTCCTCTGTTAAAATTACTTTAGGTGTTTTAGGACAACCTGAACCTTTAAATATACAAGAATTATTAAAGAATATTAAAAAATAATTCTTAAACTTGCTATTTACTTACTTTCACATTTAATAATTCCACTACAAAAGTTGAAAAAGACACCTTTTTTAACTTTGTAAATAATTTTAATATAAAGGAATAGATATGTTACTAAACTACCACACACTAAAGTGTGTAGGTTTTAATTTAGAAAATGAATAATTTTCTAATTCTACATACTTTAATGTATTCTTTTCTAAAAGTAGGATATCTTCTTTCAAAGATAAACCACAACTAGCAACTTGAGAACTTTCAGCCTTAACTTGACTTACAATATTTCCCATAACACTAGTATTGTCATTAGAATTTAATAATGCGAACTGCTCTATCTGAGTTTTTGTAAAACCTAGCTTCTTTAAGAATAAAGAACTCGCAGTTTGATATTTTAGGACAGCATTATTCATAGATTGTTTAAACCTAGGATAAGACTTAGAAGCCTTATCAATGTCCAATAAATTATTAGATTTATCAACAAAAAGACCTAAATAAGCAGAGAATAAGTCTCTTTGTTGATAAATAGAACATTCACAAATATGGAATCTTTCTTTTAATGTTTTCTTTTTAATAGAACCACATAAACAAGTTTGAGATAATCTTGTTTGATAAATAGGAAACTCAAAAGAATAACCTTTATTTTGTAAAGATTTTTTATTTAAAGTTTTAACAAAATAAGATACAGAAGAATTAAGAATTGATTTTCCCCACATTTTTTGCCAAGATTTATAATTGATTTTTTCTAAATGAACTATATTTCCTTGTTTAAGAGATTTGTTTGCTAATTCATGATTAAATATTCTTCTTTGTTCTACTTCAACTCTAAATAATTCCTTAACTTGCTTTTTGATATCTAAATAAGATTTAGAGAAAACCCAAGGTTCTCTTTTAGTTTTAGGTTTAATTTTACCTTTTTTCTTTACTAATTTTCTACCTTTTTTAACTTCAAAATCTTTTTCAAAGTTTTTAGGATTATTTTTTCTTAATTTATGTTGTAATTTCTTTTGTAATACTTTTCTTTTTTCCATTGTATTAGATAAAGATTTAGAAAATAACCCTAATTCTGTAAATTTATTTTCTCCAACAATTGCATAACTTGAAGGACCCAAATCAAGAGAAACTCTTTTCTTTCTATTCTTTTTTTCAGTTTTATTTTTATCTTTTAATAAAGGTTCACCTTCTAAATGAAGATATAGATAAATATTTTCTTTACCTTTTTCTTCTTTTATTTTTAAAGAACAAAACTTTATTCTTGAAGTTAAAGCATGACTTTGAACTCCATAAGTATCTTTTAAATCAAAAATACAAGGTATTTTTCTTTTTTTATAGACAAACTTATCTCCTCTAAAAGTCAAACCATTATCATTGGATTTACCTTCAATAGAGGAAAAATCATTATAAGATTTAAAATTTGGTCTACCTTTTTTACCAAAAAGATATTGCTTTAATACTAAAAATAATTTATCAGAAGTTTTTTGAATAATATCACTATCTAAATATTGTTTAAATTGAATATCTTTAAATTGTTTAGCAATTTTTTGAAAATCATTTTGTGTAAAATTAAATCTTTTAAATAAATTATTGTAATTTTCATTGAAATATTTTGTATTTAATAAGGTTTGATTTGTATGTTTTTCATTTTTAAAATATTTGTAATCTAATCTTAATTTAGTATATTCTTTACTGTTTTTAATTAGTTCTATTTTTTTTAAACCAACACCTAATAGATAATTATATAATTGCCTATTAGCATTAAAAACATCTCTTAAAAAATAGAAATCTTTTTGAGAAGGTTGTAATTTTATTTTATGAATAAATGTAGGTGTTTTACTTCTTTTCATTAATTACCACTCCTTCTCTTTTTATTATATTTTACCATAAAATAAGAATAAATACAAGAGATATTAAAAGAAAAATTGAAAATATTTTATATTTTCACCGTCAATTCCTCTACAAACTAAAGTTAGTAGCTTCCTTGACTATTTTTCTTGGTGAAAGGATTGATAAGATTATTGAAATCAAGAAAGTTAATATGTAATTAAAGAGTAGATTTAATTAAATCTACTTTTTAAATCCTCTTCTTCTTGTCTCTTTAATTCTATTAGATACATTCTTTTTAAGTTTTCATCTTCTATTTTACTTATATCTATTTCAAATGTTCTTTTCCTATTGTTTTCTTTAACTTTTCTTTCTTCTAATGCTTCTTCTAAATATTTTAATACTTTTTCTTCCATCTCTTTTGTTTCTTCACCAAAAAATAAGTTTATAAACCAAAATACTATAGGATAAGTTCCTTTTAAATCAAACTTTTTTATATAATAATCTTGTAATTCTTCTTTTAAACCATTACTTGTTATATATTCTCTTATTTCCTCTAATTTCTCATTATATATATCACTTTTCTTTTTATATAATATACTAAATTGTTTTTCTACAAAAGTTTGAAATGTAACAAATATATGATTAAAAAATACCTCTTTCAAATCTTCTCTATCTGGTTGATTTGATAATATTTGGTGAATTAAATACAATAAAGAACTAACTGTTGATAATGGCTCTCTTGAATTAGCATAAGTTAGGATTTCATATAATTTTTTATTTATTTCTTCCTCTGTAAAAACTAAATTATTTGCTTCTATTGCTGCAACAAACTCATTATCATAATTTTGAGATTGAGTATTTGTTTTTTCTTCCATTACTAGTCTTAATATATAATTTCCATATTTTCTTTCACCATTTCTTAAATGAATTAAAAAATCTATATTTTCTTTATTTTTAAAACTATCTTTTATATATTCCATATCAATTATTTGATTTTCATCTTTCCACTTAAAGTTTTTAAACTCACTTTGTTTAAAAGTTCCAAATGGACAATATTTAGCAATTAAAGATCTATACTCTTTTTTAATTTTATCATTGTAAATTAAAACAAAACATATTGGTGAAATACTTTTTATTTCATTTAGGTCTGCTAAGTCTAGCATTAGAGATAAACTATAAACTAAAATCTTGAACTCTTTTATTTCTTCAAGTTCTATTTCTTGTAATTCATTTTTAACATACTCTTCTATTTTTTCTTCATATATATCTACAATTCTATCACTATCTATTCTTTGAGTAACTAATTGTCTACTATAACCTCTATCTCTTTCACTAATTTCTTCTAATGTCTCTAAAATATTTTTCTTAAAAATAAAAGGAACTTTTTTTGAAGATGGACTCATTTTACTAATAATAGTTATTAATTCTTCTTCTTGTTTATGCATTTTTACTCTTTTACTCATGTATTACTCCTGAACAAGGAGTAATCTTTTTAATTACTTTTCTTGTTATAATGTTTTTAATTTCAATATAATCATAGTTTTCTTGATTTAACCATCCATCATATAATTTCTCAATTGCTTTTTTCTTTGAATAATAAATTCTACTTATCATTGGTTTATTTTTAAAAAAGACTTTAAAACTATAAATCATTTTCTTCTTCTTTTACTAATTTCAAATCTATCATCACCACTATTAATTGTTAAAACCATAGAGTTTTGATTATGTTTTTCATGTCCTTGAATAGTAATATCTAAGTTCCAAGAACTACTTTTTAGGTTATCTTTACCTCCATCAAATGTTTTTTCATCTAAAATAGGATAAACTTCCCAAAAACCATTTTTAAAAGAAGTCTTTACACAAAATTCTAGTCTTTCTTCTGAATAAATATATAATTTTGGACTTCTTCCATAACAATCAATCTCTTCTGAAATATCTCCTTCAATCTCAATTAAATCATCACTTGCTCCATAAATAACTACTCTCATTTAAATACCTTTCTTTGAAGTTCTCTCAATTCTTGTCTTATTTCTTTATATTCTTCAATCATATCAGGGTTAATTTTATCTTTTGAATATACTCTATATTTATATTTAGGTTTTGGTTTTATTCTTCCTAATTCATTAAATTGATAACTTTTATCTGTTGAATACATATCTTCATAACATCTACTTAATTTCATTTGTAAATATTTAATTCTTTCTTTGTTATTTTTATTTTCTTTATGTTTCATATTTCTTCCTACTTTTTTTAATTAATTATATCACTTTAAACCTTAAAATATCTTTACTTAATTTAATTTAATACTTAATCTCTTTTTAAGAAAAAATATGTTAGAATAAAAATAAAAAAAGAGGAATTATTATGAAAGAAGGATTACATTTAGAAGTTGATTTCAATGTTGAAGAAATTAATATGGACATTTTATTTAAAAGACTTGAAGATATTATTTTAGAAAAAAATCTTGGTGAATTAACAAATAGATTATATAAAGTATCTCAATTTTGTAAATTAGAACAAAAGAAGCACAAAGGTGTTTATGATAATAAAGAAGTTGCAAAACATTTTAAACTTGCTTCTAAACATATTTTAAATGCAATTAATGAAATCAATAAGGCAAATAGTGCTTGTGATATGTACAAAAAAGATATTTCTCAATTAAATATTGGTAGTGAAATTGATTTTTCTAAACAACAAGATAATGATTATGAATTAGGTTTAAGAGTTGGTATGAAATTAGAAAGTATTGATACAGGTAAAGTTGTTGAAATTAAATCATTTGATCAAGATAAAAATGCTCTTATCACATTAGACCCAAATTGTCATCCAAGAGAAAAATATATTCATTGTAGTAAATGGGTTAGAATTTCTTAACTTTTTAATAGGTTTTTAAGTTTATTAATGATACAATTTAATATATACAAAAGAAGGAAAAACTATGTTATCTATTGACAAAAACTTTGAATTTTTATTACAGGATTTAAAAAAACTAACAGTATCAGTTTATACATCAAATGGTGAATATTTACAAGACATAAAAATGGATAAAACTGGAAACTCAAAAACTCACCCTAGAGGTAATTTAATAGAATGTATTTGGAGATGGGAGGATAGAGTTTATAAAGAATATGTAAGAGATTTTATTCATAAAGTGGGTTCAGTTGGTGATAAAGAATTTTATGGAAGATTTTAATATTAACTAAACCAAATTAATTTAAGTTAGATTTATGAACAAAATAAAATATGATATAGGTGATACTGTTAAGTTTCAATTAGGAAACAAAGATTTTTTAGGTGTTGTTATTAAAGTTGTTAATTGTACTTGGTATATTGATTATATTGTAATGCATAAAGACCAAAGTGGTAAGTTTAATTCTTATTATAGGTTAAGTCATAATAGTTTAAAATATGTTGAAGAGGAGTTAACAAAAGATGAACTTTTAGAAATAATTGAACATTTCTTTAAACCAAATGAGTTTGATTTTGAGGTTTTCAAAGTTATGGATTATGATTATCTTTTTAATTTACTTCAACAAAAAGCACCTAAAATTAAATTAGATAAAAAAATATATTTTCCTTAAACTATTTCTTTTGTAAATAATGGACATAATAGTATTCTTCATTATTTACAATCTTACTTGTTCTTCCAATTTTAATCAAATCTTGTAATTTATCATAATAACCACTTTGAAATAAACCATTTGTTTCTCTAATTGTTCTTAAAATGTAATTTGAAGTAAAGTTTTTATTTGTTTTAAAATTATCTATTGTTTTATTTAGTAATTCTTTCCCCAAACCTTTATTTCTATATTTTGGTTCTACAAACAACATTTGAGTATAAGCAAAATCTTCATTTGGTAGTTTTTCTAATATTTTTTTTTCTATTTTTTCTTTTGGAATAATATTTAATAATTTTGAAAATCCCATTATTTCTTCATTTAACTTTACAATTACATATATACAATAATTTGAAATATCATATGAATTATAAGTTCTACTCTCTCTTTTTAATATTTCTTCTAATTTTTCATTTCTTCTTTCAATTATTTCATATTTAAATTTCATTATTCTTGACCTTAACCTCTTTTTAAGTATTGGTATTATATAATATTTTTAAAATTATTGAAGGAAAAAAATGGAATTAAAATTAAATTGTGAAATGACAGTTGAAGAATTAAAAGTTTTCTTAAAAAAAATTATATGGTGAAAAGAAAAATGTTGAAAAAGGTAAGAAAAGAAGTATCTCTTTATATGATATTTTAGATGCTGAAAGTTCTTATTTACATTATAAATCTCAACATGAATACTTTAACAAGAAGTTTAAAGAAGAAAAAGAAAGAGCTTGGAAATTTAGAAATGATGAAAAAGAAGTTGAAAAAGCAGGTTGGAATTATGCTGGTGGAAAAAAAGGTGTTCTTTTAGAAAATGAAAAAAAACAAGCAGAATGGTTAGAAAAAGCAAATACTAAAATTGATATTGACATGTGGGATTTAGAAGTTGATATTGAAAATACTATTTCTATCTTAAAAAATATGGGTTAATTAACCTCTTTTTTAAGATTATTCTTTGTATAATCATTATATACAAAAATCAAATTAAAATAAGTATTAGGAGCTTAAAATATGTATTTAAATGAAGAAAAAAACTTTTCAATAGGTAATTTTATTTCATTTAAAAAACCTCATAGTCCTGAAAGATTTAAAGGAATCATACTTAGTAAATCTATGAATAGATTTGATGATACATTTATAATAATGTATATAGATAAAGACATTGATAATAATCCTTCTTTAAGTGCAATAAATCTTGAAAAAAGAAGAATAAGATTAGTAGAAGACTTTACCAAAAATGATTTGGTTGAATTTTTTGAATTAAATCCTCTTTTTAATCAATTTGAAGTTGAAGTTTTTAAAACTTTTGATAAAGAAGAATTATTTTATCTTTTCAAAGAAAAAAGAGATATTTTTATTAATTTTTTAACTTAACAATGATATAATTTAAACAAAAAACCCTTTTTTAGGGTTTTTAACATATATAATAATTTAAAACAAAGAGAAAAAATGAAACCATTTGAGTATTTAAAAAAACAAGATTTAGAGAATATTAAGAAAAATATTAGACACTATATTACTATCATTCCTAATGTAGAAAAAGAACATGAAGGAAAAAAATACCCTTCTTATATTGTTCAAATTAATAAAAAGCATGTCAACTTTATTTTTACAATGGAAACACCTCCAAATAGATGTGATTTAATATTAACTAGTAAACCTATTAATATTATTAAAGAAAATTTAGAAGATAAAGAAGCTATTATAGATTTTGTTAATAATGGTTTAGAAAACAAGATTATAGCTCATAAACAATTTAATATTTTTAAAGAAGATTTTAAGAAAATTAGACTTAAAATCTCAAGAGAAGATGAACCTTCTTTAAGTGAAATTATTAAACACTTCATATAATTAAATATCTAATAATATATCTAAATATATATTTATTTAAATATATTATCAAAGTTTTGTATAAATATTTAATTATCTTCTTATTTATATATATAATATTATAGAACACCCATTATAGGAGATATTATGGACAAATTAAATATTATTAAAAAATCTAAACAAATTGAAGAAGATAGAGAAGGTATTAGTTTAAAGTTACCAGTATCTTTAAAAAAAGAAGTTCAAGACACTGCAAAAGAAGTTAATGTTACAATGAATACTTTAATCACTGAAACTCTAAAATCTATGGTTAATAATGAAGCTGGAACAAAAATTGAACAAGGTAAAAAAATCATTAGAGATTACAAAAAATCCCTTGAAAAAAAGGTTAAAAAATTAGAGTATTCTATTTTAAATGATATTTTATCACAAGATGAAATAAAGATATTAAAACACAGTTTAAAAAATACTCAAAATTCACTAAATGAAATTAACAATTATCTAGAGGATTAATCTCTCTTTAAGTGATAATTTAATATAATTATATAGATTTAAAAAGAAGGAAATTAAATGGGAACTATTTTTCAATTAATTGGATTACTTGTAGTTATTTTTATTGTTATTGGTCTTTTATTTGATAGAGGAATTAGTAAAAAAAAAGTTGAAAAACTTTCAAGAATTATTGCTGAAAAAGCATATTTTGATGGTCAAAAAGATGCACTCAATGATAAAATTTATATTGAAAAATCAGAAGGTAGTAAAGAGTATGACCAATGGAAACCAAATATGTTACCTGATATTTTTGAAAAGAAACCTAAATACAATCCAAAAAAAGATTTTAATAAACAAGTTGAAAAAATGTTTAATATAAAATCTGAAAAAAACAAAGAAAATACTAAAAAAGAGGCGTAAAATGATTAGTAATATTAAACATGAATTTTCACTTTAAATATTAGAAAAACTTTTGAATATAAAAATAAAAACAGTTTCTTATGAAGGTAATTTAATATTTATATATCAAATAGGCAGTAATGGTTTTGATGATTATGATATATATGAAGTAAATACATTATTAAAATTAAAAGAAGGTATAAAACAATGATTAAATTATTTAAAACAAAAAAAAATACAGTAGGTATCACTTTTGGTAGTATTTTTGGTTTAACTTTAACTAATACTAAACAAGTTCCAAACTACCCAAGTTTTGAATACACTCAAACTAGTTTTATTGGAAAATATTATTCAAAGAAATCTCCTTTATACAATAATAAAGAAATTAGTATTTATTATTTATCTCTCTTGAAATTATTAATTATTTCTAATTCTTCAAAGGATTAATTATGTATGATATGGAATTTAAAAGAAATGATATTCCTATTGGAGAATTTGTGGTATACTCAAACAACTCTTATTTTTCATATGCTTTTGTTATTAGAAAATTCTATACTTTTGGTGAATATAAATGTTTAATTCTTCCATTAAAATCAAATATTCTACAAAAAACTATTATTGTTTTTGAAGATGAATTAAATATTATAAAAAAAACTCCAAAAAAAGAACTTTTAATTCAATTTATTGAAGATAATTGTAATATAAATACATTTAAATTAGAAATACTTAAAAATATGGAAATTCTTGATTTATTTGAATTATTGAAAAAAAAATTAGTCAGTTGTATTAAATAATTATTTTCTCTTATATAATCCTGGATTTAATGCTTTAAATCTTTTATAAATAAGGCAAGAACACCCACTACTTTAGTTGTGGGATGAATTGCCACTTCTGATATCACTTTTAAGTTTTCTTTAAGAAAAAAAAGATATAATAAAGTTAACTTATAAAGGAATAATATGATTGTAAATAGAATAACTTCACATTATAAAACAAATAAACAAAAATACAATCATATTATTGAACATTTTGAAGAAGTTAAAAATATTAAAAATAAAATTAGTGAAGATATTTTTAATTACATAACACTTAATGGAAATATTCATATTGATTTAAATTATTTTCTTTTAAAAGAATATAGAGAAGATTTTAAACAAGAAGAATTATCTAAATGGGAATTACAAAAAATAACCAAAAGTATTGTTGATTTATATTCTAATTATATTTCTAAAATAACAAAAAATAAACAATTCAAAATACAAAAATCAATAACAAAAAATTATTATAAAAAGAATACTAAATCACATAAAAAAGGT
>Ga0209955_1000020_pt1 | contig 73763 bp, 76 predicted proteins | sample SalPonA_A_H2O_MG_FD_185716 | JGI IMG/M metagenome (GOLD analysis project Ga0209955, IMG submission 185716) | Water microbial communities from South San Francisco under conditions of wetland restoration - Salt Pond MetaG R2A_A_H2O_MG (SPAdes)... | ecosystem: Environmental > Aquatic > Non-marine... | reverse complement strand
GTTAGTAATAGCCCAGTAAAGTGCCTTCGCCATCGGTGTTCTTTCCAATCTCTACGCATTTCACCGCTCCACTGGAAATTCCCTTTACCCCTACTATACTCTAGTCTAATAGTTTCGACTGCGATTTTGAAGTTGAGCTTCAAGATTTAACAGTTGACTTACTAAACCACCTACAGACGCTTTACGCCCAGTGATTCCGGATAACACTTGCATCCTCCGTCTTACCGCGGCTGCTGGCACGGAGTTAGCCGATGCTTATTCTTCAGGTACACGTCATTTTGTTCCTCCCTGAAAAAAGAGGTTTACAACCCATAGGCCGTCATCCCTCACGCGAGATTGCTCCGTCAGGCTTTCGCCCATTGCGGAAAATTCCCCACTGCTGCCTCCCGTAGGAGTCTGGACCGTGTCTCAGTTCCAGTGTGTCTGATCGTCCTCTCAAACCAGATACTGATCGTCGCCTTGGTAAGCCATTACCTCACCAACAAGCTAATCAGCCGCAAGCTTCTCTCTAGGCGGAAAAATCCATTTCACTCGAAAGCCTATGGGGTATTAGCAACCGTTTCCAGTTGTTATCCCCCTCCTAAAGGTAAATTCTTACGTGTTACTCACCCGTCCGCCACTTGAATTCAAAATTCCCGTATGACTTGCATGTGTAAGGCATCTCGCCAGCGTTCATCCTGAGCCAGGATCAAACTCTCTTTCAATTTCCATAAATTTCTATATCTTGTAAATTTTTGTGAAGTTAACTAATAGACTACTAGTTTCTCTGATAACGGAAAATTTATCTTCTAACAAATAGTTAAAACTTTTAAAAATATTTATTTTAAAAGTATAAAATTATAAATTATATAGATTCTTCTGTATAGATTCTATAAATTCCAAATCCAGACTTCAAAAATTCTATCTTTTCCTTAACTCATCTACATAGCGAATCCAAGAAACCCTGAAATCAAACAAAAAATTAGTTAAGAGTTAACTCTTAACTAATAGTATATAGTATTTGGTAGAAGTTGAATATCTAAATCTTTATAAGCTGTTTGCATATACTCTAAAATTTCAGGTCTTTGAGTAGACCAAAATTCTCGTATATCATTTGGAATTGGATGTCGGTACCATAGAATGGGTAAGTAATGAAAAACTAAAACATCTTTTATTTCTTGATTAATGAGTAATTTCGTTTCTTCAGCTTCACTCGGAAGAAAAGGCATAGTAAATACTAGATGATTTAAGCTATCTGCAATTACTCCTAGTACTCCAAGGAAAACACTTCCAGTGACATTGACTCCAAGGATAGCTGGGACAATTCCTTGTAAAACATCTTCTGTCCAATCTACAGCAGCAGCAAGATAACACCATGGAAATGTATACGGATTTATATAAATAAGCCAAGAAATAGCAATTCGAAGAACTACCATTTGAGAATAGATCATCAATCCAATGAATAAAACTTCACGAATAGTCTCTAATAGACTAATATCTAAACAGATATGTAAGTGAACTTGAATAAATTCAGAAGCCCAATCAGGTAGAAAATAAATATTTTTATAATTTTCAATATAAAAATTATAAAATCCTTCTTCATTACTCTCATAAATATAGCGTGGCACTGGATCTACTTTTGGGCTAGGACCAAATATCATTTCAAACCAAGTTTCTGGACGTTGAATTGGCGGCCAATATGTTCTATGTTTTGGAAGACTCTCAAAAAATTGTGATCTAGCATAAACTTCATTAGGTATCTCATAAATCGTAGGCATACCTGGATTAGTTGGATAACCAAATAACTCTGCGATTTTTTGAAACAAATTTCCAATTATTTCATAAATAGCAATTCGAATAGGAATAAATTTTTCGTCTAGACTCATTAGAAATTTTTAATTAATTTACTAAAGTTACTAAAATTAACTTACCATAATCTTACTATACTAAAAATTACATAATAATCTATCAATAGTTTTTTCATTTTTTCAGAAAGTTTTTTCAACTGAATCCGTTAGTCGGGATAGTAGGATTTGAACCTACGACCCCCTGCTCCCAAAGCAGGTGCTCTACCAAGCTGAGCTATATCCCGGATAAAACTTTTCGTACTCTTTCAATTCTCTAGCAAACAGAGTACTAATTTTTCAACAATTATGCAAGAGGAATTTATTTCAAGAATAAATCTTGACAAATTCTTATTCTAACGATAGTTATAAAGTCATTGTATCTCTTGAAAATAAATTTATGTTAAATTTCATTAAAGTTCTAGTTATTTTCATCAATATTAATCAAGAAACTGTTCTAAATTGGTTTGGGATTAAAGATTCATTAACTACAGATAATTTGAATAATAGTCTTGAGATTTCAAGTCTTAAAGGATTATGGCAACAAATTCAAGATGGATTAACATTGGCCGATATTGAAAATATCTTATTTTTTATTGTCTTTCTTCGATTTCTAATTTTAGCTATACGATATAATTTAAAAACTTCTTTTTATATTACATGTATTGGAATTTTTGCAGGATATCTTTGGTATCGACATTTAATTGACCTAATTGCCATGTACCGTAGTATGTTAATAAAACTTCCTTATTTACATAATTTAGGTATTGATGCTGTTCAATTACAGTCCGCAAGTCGACAAAGGGTTTTAAACGACTTAAAATTGGGTGAAAATATTCATTGGTATAATCCTGGTCAATTAATTTATTATTCATTTATTAAAGGGATTGTAAGTACAGATTCCAAAACTGGGCTTAAATACTATATTGATCCAATTTCAATGTTTATTGCTAATTTAAAAGAATCTGAGAGAGCTAATATACTACCAATTTACTATAAAGTTTATAATCGAATTATTCCACAAGTTTTTGAAGGAGTAAGCAAATTCTGGAACCAATTATCTGGGATTGCTGCCTATGCTGTAATTACTAGAATAGGAAAAAGATATTGCCCATATTTAGTAAGATGGCACTGGACATTCTTATTAATCATTGGATTCATTGAACAAATTCTTATCTATTTTTGCTATCGAATTTCTTATTTTCAATTGAATGTTTTAATTCCACAAGCTGAGTCACTAGCAGGTTCTGAAAGTCAAAGACTTATATTACAGGTTAATTTATTAAATGGAGTCTTAGCCTTTATTATTTGTTTTCATCTTGGACTAATTTTATTTGGATTATTTCATGCAATCTGGGGTCAATATTTTTATTTTCCGTTCTTTGTCGAAAATACTGAGCTTCATATTGGACCGCGTCCAAAAAATAGCATTTATAGTGGTGGAAATACAACTTGGCAAGATGAAAAAGAAAAAAATATAGAACGTGTATTTCCAAAGTTATGGTACGGATGGTTTGGACGTGGAACACAAAACAATTGGAACCTTCTTTATGGATTCCAAAATTTGATAAAAAATATTATTCGAAAGGTGTATCTACGATTCTACAAGTAAACAAAAAATAATTTTATAAAATTATTTTTTGTTTACTTGTAGAATCGAAAGATTTGGAGACTATATATTTATAATGATGAACCTAAGCCTGAATACGAACCATAAATAAATAAAGAAAGCATCGTGATTACTGCTAAGCCACCTACTAAACCTACTAACCATAATGGAATCCTACCTGTATTTGCCATAAAAAACTCCTAGTATGTATATTATTAATTGAAAAAATAACTTGAGAATAATACTGCTAAAACAAAGATTAATAAAAGTCCCCAGTAAAGTGATGTTCTATTTAATTCTACTGCTTGTTTATTTGGATTTGGACCTGTCATAAAAATTTACCTCATATATGTTTTATTTAGTGTGTTATCGTTGAATAAATTGCATTGCAGTAATACCACCTAAAAAGAATACTGTTGGTACTGCTAATCCATGAACAGCTAACCAACGGAAAGTAAAAATTGGATAAGCTACAGGTTGATTAATATTTTTTGCCATAATTTGTTTCTTTAAATTGTTAAATTATAAACCTTTTGTTAAATCTTCTAATTCTTGTTTTGCACTAAATCGATCATTTACCAATGGTATTTGCTGACGATCTTGTGTAAAATATTCATTCGGACGCGGAGTTCCAAATACATCATATGCCAAACCAGTACTAACAAATAACCATCCTGATACAAAAAGTGATGGAATTGTAATACTATGAATAATCCAGTAACGTACACTAGTAATAATATCCGAAAATGGACGTTCGCCTGTAGATCCACCAGACATAATTTATATTCCTCTATAAAAAAGATTGTTGCTCATTCAAAAAATCTAAATAAAAGCGGGCAGGGGGAATCGAACCCCCATCATTAGATTGGAAGACTAATGTTTTACCACTAAACTATGCCCGCATAATTATATTATATTAGTATGCGGGTATAAAAAGCAATAAAATTTTATAAATTTTCTAAGTTTAGATCCAGAAATTTTGCTAAACTGGCTGCTTCATCTTCTAAATTTGAAATGGATATTGGTTCTTGAACAGATGTTAATGGTATTTTTCGTTCATCTTTTAAACATAAATAAATACTTCGAGTTGGATTTAAACCCTCTGTAATTTTAATTCCAATTGCTCGAATATTTGATAATGGATATGTTAAGAGAATTTCTCGGTTTCTACCTGGAAATCCTTTTCGAACAATTTTTACAAGGTTTTCAAGTCGATTGTACTCATTATATCCACTTCCAACATCTAACACTACCGTTATTAGTATATATATACTTATTCCAAAGCTTAAAGTTCCATAAAACATCATGATTAAACCTTGGGGAATAAAAACTAACTCTGTTGGATCTGAAAAAGGTAATAAGTTAATTTTAAGATAACTTGATATGCCTGCTAATACAAAACCTATGCCTCCTAAAAACAAAAAGAATAACCAGAAATAATTACTGAAACGTCTTGATCCAACAATATTATCTTGACGAATTTCGTTTTCCATTCTCTTTAGTTCTCTACTTACTAAATTAATTTAATTGATTTTAATCCTAAAAATAATCCTGAAGTAAGGGCAAAGCAGAATCCTACTAATAAAAAATAATCTATAGCAACTGTCATAAAATCCTCTTTATTTTATTTAACTAAAGTTTATAAAAATTTTTTTCTATATTAATATATATTATATAGTAATCTATAAAAAAATTTTTGTTTAACTTCTAATTACTTGAAATAAAAAATTCTCTTATCAATTTAACTAATTTTTAAATTAACTTTATGGCTAATTTTATTAAACCGTATAATGATGATCCATTTGTAGGTCATTTAGCAACTCCAATCACATCTTCAGCTGTGACACGAGCAATTTTACAAAATTTACCAGCATACCGATTTGGTTTAACACCATTGTTACGTGGTTTAGAAATTGGTTTAGCACATGGTTACTTTTTAATAGGTCCTTTTGTAAAATTAGGTCCATTACGTGACTCTGACATTGGATTATTGGCAGGCTTCTTATCAACAATTGGTCTAATCATTAGCAAGTAACTTTATGAATGCTGAGTTCAGGGAAACAATATTTTTTAATACCAGTCGAAAATCTAAAAGTTTGGAAGTCTGACAAGTGGATTCAGATAAAAAATTTTTCTAATTTTAAGAAATTATTCATAGATACCAACTCTGATTGGTAAGTCAAAGTTAGTTATTCTAATTCTAGCCGCTTTAATGCGACGCTATCCACTTGAATAAGAAACGATAATAAAAGATCGTTAAAAGGTGCTTTAAAGAGGCTTGAGAGTATTTCTGATAAGTAGTTCAATTATGATTCTTAAAAAGTTAACATATCTACCAGTTTAGAAACTATTGAGAAATTGGTAGATATGTTTATCTTAATTTTTGTCAATTAGACCTATAATCATTAACTTTATTTAGATCCAGAAATTTTAATCGTTTTCTAATATATCAAATTATAATTTTAGTATCTTTATTTATTTCTTATACTAAAATTATCACTTAAATTCTAGCATAAGAAATAAATAAAGATAAGAAAGTTTTAAAAAAGAAAAGGTATTGAATAATTCAAAAGTTAGAAGTTTAATTCAGCTGCTTGAACTTTTTCAAATTGTTTTTTCTTTAAAACTAATAAAATTTGTGTTAGAAGAACACAAAAACAAAAGACTAAATAACCAATAATCCTAATCGGATCTTGTAGTACAATTTCAGATTCTTCTTGACCAAATCCACCTACGTTTGGATCAGCATTTAATGCTTGTTCTGTTTGTACAATAGAACCTGCTTGTACAATTAAATCTAATCCTGCCGGAATAATTTGTGATGTTTTAGTACCGTTTGAATTTATAATAACGATGTTTGATTCGCCTTTTTCTGACTGTGTAATTTCTGTAATTTGGCCCGCTTGTAAAGCACCAAAAACATTAACATTACTTTTTTCACCTGTTGGATACACTTGTCCACGGCCGCGGTTTCCACCTGCATAGAACGGATATGTTAGATATTTAATGTCTGAATTTTTCTCTGGATCGGGTGCTACAACTGGGAAAATTAACTCTTGATGTGTTTTTCCTGCAATTGGACCAACAACAAAAATATTGTCAAATTCAGTACTATATGGAGAAATAAAAACGCCTTTATTTTTCGCTTTAACTTGTTCTGAAATCTGACTTTTTGCTGCTAATTTAAATCCTTTAGGTAAAATTAAAATACCACCAACATTAAGATCAGCTTTCTTTCCATTAGCACCAATTTGTTGTTTACTTGTATCATAAGGAACTTTAATTTCTACTTCGAAAACTGAATTAGGAAGAACGGCTTGTGGCGCTTCGATCTCAATTGCTTTTTGGTTTAAATGACAATTGGCACATGCTAATTTACCGTTTGCTGCACGAGGATTCGAATAGTTTTGTTGAGCAAAAACCGGATATGCTAATGATTCTTGAACATAGAAACTAAACGTATTTACACCAATCGTTAAAGCAAATAAAAGACTTTTAAAAAACTTGTTAGTTGCCATAATTTAAATACTTGCTAAGTATAATTATTCTATATTTATAATTTAATTCTTTATTAAAAACAAGATACCTAATCCCGAAAAGTATAATAACAATATTGCTAAAGCTAACAATAATTGCGTAAGTGGATCAGTAGAGGGTGTTAGAATAGCTCCAAGAACCGTTGAAAGTAAAATAATATATCGCCATGCACTTAACATTTGGTTAGGCGACACGATATTTAATAACCCTAGTAAAATTTGAAGAATTGGTATTTGAAAGGCTAATCCTGTGCTATAAAATAAAACAAGAAGAAATTCAAAATATTGATCAAATGCCCAAAACGGTTCAAGTACTTCTTCACTGTAATTTAAGAAAAAAGTTAATGCTGCTGGGATTAAAGTATAATATGAAAAAGCTAATCCTAATCCAAATAAAATTAATGAACTTAATAATAGAGGCAAAATAATTTTTGTCTCTCTCTGTGTTAATCCAGGTAACAAAAATAGTATTAATTGGCCAATAATGAAAGGACTTGATAGTAATAATCCAGTATAAAACGAAATTTTTATTGTCGAAATAAAGTATTCTCCGGGAGAAATTTGAAAAAATTTGACATTACTAATTGGAAGTTCAAGGATTTTAACTAAACTTTTAACTTCAATAAATGCTAAACAAGTTAATAAAAGAATTATTCCAAATACTAAAAAAAGGCGTTGACGTAATTCTTCAATGTGTTCTGAAAAAGGCAATTCGAGAGTTATTATTGAATTACTCGTGAAATTAAAATTTGAATTGGTCACCATGTTAAAATATAGTTATACTATTTTAAGTTTAGTAATCTACTTTGCTAGTAGAATCTAAAATTTTTTATAATTTTTAGATTCTACTAGCAACTTATTAAGAAAAGATTTTTCTTAAGATAAATAATTGATTGCTTCTAAACGAGCAGTTGCTTTTTTTAATTCAATAGATGCATCAAGTCTATCTTTACTTGTCTCAGCTTGTTCAAGAGATAAAGTTACTTTCTCTAATTCTTTAGTAGCTTCACTTAGTTCAATACCAGTCAGCTCTTCAACATCATTTACTAGAACAGTTACTCGATTTCGATCAATTTCAGCTAAACCACCACATAAAATAATCGGTGTCCATTTTTCATTTAGTTTAATTCTTAATAATCCAGTATCTAAAGCTGTTATTAAGGCTGCATGACCATCTAATACCCCTACTTGACCAGTTAAACCAGGTAAAACAACTTCATCTGCTGTTGTTGAACAAATGACTCTGTCTGGGGTAAGAACGCGAATGTTCATAACCATATATATTACTCCTTATTTTAGAGTTTCTGCTTTTGCAATTGCTTCATCAATATTACCAACAAGGTAGAATGATTGTTCTGGTAAATCGTCTAATTCACCACCTAAAACCATAGTAAAACCTTTAATAGTTTCTTCTAAGCTTACATATTTTCCAGGTGAACCTGTAAAAATTTCAGCTACAAAGAAAGGTTGTGATAAGAATCGTTCAACTTTTCGTGCTCTGGCAACTGTTAAACGATCTTCTTCTGATAATTCATCAATTCCAAGAATTGCAATAATATCTTGTAATTCTTTGTAACGTTGTAATGTTTCTTTTACAGTTTCTGCAACTTGATAATGTGTTTCACTAACGATTCCAGGTTGCAACATTGTTGACGTTGAATCTAATGGGTCTACAGCAGGGTAAATACCTTTTGCTGCTAAACCACGAGATAATACAGTTGTTGCATCTAAGTGAGCAAAAGTAGTTGCTGGAGCTGGATCAGTTAAATCATCGGCAGGTACATAAACGGCTTGAATCGATGTAATTGAACCTTGTGTCGTTGATGTAATTCGTTCCTGTAAAGCACCCATTTCTGTAGCTAATGTTGGTTGATATCCTACGGCTGATGGCATACGACCTAATAGTGCAGATACTTCCGAACCTGCTTGTGTAAAACGGAAAATATTATCGATGAACAATAATACATCTTGTTTATTGATATCACGGAAATATTCAGCCATAGTTAAAGCTGTTAAACCAACCCGCATACGCGCCCCCGGAGGTTCATTCATTTGCCCATATACTAAGGCTACTTTAGACTCTTTGAAATTTTTCTCATTAATTACTCCCGATTCTTTCATTTCCTCGTATAAGTCATTACCTTCACGGGTACGTTCTCCTACACCACCAAATACAGATACACCACCGTGTGCTTTAGCAATATTATTAATTAATTCCATAATTAATACTGTTTTACCTACACCGGCACCACCAAATAAACCAATTTTTCCTCCACGACGGTATGGAGCTAATAGATCAACAACTTTAATACCTGTTTCAAAAATAGATGGTTTTGTTTCTAATTCTGTAAATGCTGGTGCATCACGATGAATGGGTAAAGTTTCATCATAAGATACATCCCCTTGTTCATCTACAGGTTCACCGATTACATTGAAAATACGTCCTAGAGTAGGAGTCCCAACGGGTACACTAATTGGAGCACCTAAATCAATGGCTTCAATGCCACGTTTTAAACCGTCCGTTGATCGCATTGATACCGCACGCACTTGATTATCACCTAAAAGCTGCTGTACTTCAACGATCGTTGAACTCCCATCTTCTAAATCAATTTTAATTGCACTGTAAATAGGAGGTAAATTTCCATCAGAAAATTCTATATCTAAGACAGGACCGATAATTTGAGTAACGTAGCCTTTATTTAAGTTAGTTTTGACCATTTTGATTTAACCTATTAAAATATTTTTAAATAAATATACTTTCAAAATCTTACTACCAATTTTAAAGACTTATAAATTTAGTAATTAACTAGTATTGTACAACAAAAAAATGGTAATTATTGACTATAATTTGATATCCGAATTCAATTTAATTATCATTTCGTAGTCGTCCTGTTACTTTTAACCAATTCCGTGCTCCAGGATAATTATCGGGAGCTAATTTAAGAGCTTGAATCCAATATTCAGCTGCTTTATCGAATAATTCTTTTGAAAGTTCAGTGTATTCATCTTCTTCCAAGGTTTGGGCTCGAAGGGCTTGTGAATGATATATTACTGCAATATTATTTAAAGCTTGTGGCAAATTTGAATTTAATGCTAATGCTTGATGATAAAATTCTAATGCTTGCGTATATTTTCCTGTATTTCCATAGATTAAACCGATGTTATATAATGTATAACTTCGATCATACGGATCTTCTTCAACTTGAAGTGCTTCATAGTAATTTTGTAATGCCTCAGCATAACGTCCTTTTCCTTGAGCCGACATTCCAGCTCGGTAATAGGAAAATGCTTGTTTTTCTTGTTTACTGGCAGGTAAAATTTTTAATAAAATATCAGCAATAACAGTAAATGTTTTATCGATAAAATTTCCCATAAAATTTCCTCTTGAAAGAAAGTATAAAATAAAGATTTAGAGTTATTATTTAGTGAAGTAATAACTCTAAGAATGTTTAAACACAATTTGATGCGACAAATGGAAATAGTGCTAAGATTCTTGCACGTTTAATTGCTTTTGATAATTTACGTTGTTGTTGAACGGTTACACCAGTAGCTCGCCGTGGAAGAATTTTGCCTTGATCTGTGACAAACAAATTAAGTAAATCAATATCTTTGTAATCAATTTTTTGATTTATACTGATTGGCGATAGTTTTTGTTTTTTCGATACCATGATTTAAATTTATTTTATTTCTTTATGGACAGTAGATTTATTGCAATGAGGACAATATTTTTTCAATTCTAATCGTTCTGGATTATTCCGACGATTCTTTTGACTAGAATATCTTGAAACTCCCTTTGAATTCTTAGTTAAATTTGATCGACATTCCGTGCATTCTAGAGTAATTAAAATTCGAGTACCTTTATTTTTTGCCATAAAATTGAAATTTAATAATTTTAATTATTATAATGCCTAAATTTTCGGATCTTATCAAGTGTAATCGTGAAATAGAAATTTTTTATTTGAAAAGCTTTAAATTTTTAAATAATTATACTATATTAAAGAAAACATTATTTCATGACTACTTTGAAAGAAATTTAAAAATATGGCAAACAATAAATCTGCAGAAAAACGTATAGAAACTAACAAAAGGAATCGTTTAAGAAATAAATATTATAAAACTTCTGTAAAAACTTTAAAGAGACTCTTTTTTGTAAATTTAGAAGTTTATAAAAATTCTCATAATAATGAAGATAAACGAAAATTAAGAGAAATTTTGAGTTCGATTTATAGAATAATAGATAAAGGAACAAAAAAAAAAATTTTTCATAAAAATACTGCTGCACGAAAAAAAGCAAAATTAGCTGCTTACTTAAAAATGGTATAAGTTGTTTTAGACGTAGATTTTTTTTGAAATAGTTCTAAATGTTTTTTCTAAGAATAAACTTTAGAACTATTGTAACTTCGTTAATATCATTACTATGTGAACCCCTTTAAATCGGGAGATATGAATAGAATCAATTTAAGTATTTGTGCATTAAAATTAGTTATTATGAATATACAGCAAAATATGAATTACATTACTGCTTTGCCTGATTTTTTGGCCATGCAACGAATAAGTTTTTGCTGGTTTATTAATTACGGTTTAAATGAAGAATTAGAAATATTCTCTAAAATTCATGATTTTGGTCAAAATATTGAATATCGAATGTTTGGAGAAGAGTATACACTAATAAAACCTCCTTACAGTTTATTAATTGCGCGTAAATATAGTGGAAACTATAGAGCACAATTAGTTATTCCAATAGAAGTTCGGAATAAACTAATCAATAATATTCATTATCAACACCAATTTCCAATTATTACTTTACCTTTAATGACTACATATGCAACATTTATTATAAATGGTTGTGAACGTGTTATTGTAAGTCAAATTATTCGAAGCCCTGGAATCTATTTTGAAAAAAACAAAACCCAAAAAATACAAAAACAATTTAAGCGTAAACTTTCAACAGACATAAATAAACTACGATTATTTTTACCATCGGGTGAAGCTTTCATTTCCGAATCTGACCTTTTTTTTTCAATTCCAACTTCAATTTATGATGAGACCAAAAAAAATTGGAAATTAATTCCAAATTGGATTAATAATGATGTTTACTATTATTCGATTCAACATTTGAAGCAATCAAATAAAATGTCAATTTTTTATTTTTTACAGTGCTTTAAACTTTATAAATTAATTTCAAAAAATCTGAAATCGAAATCAAAAGTCAAACTCATCCAACTTTTTATAAAGTGGTTAAAATTAAAAAATCAATCCTTAAATTTGACAACACATTTGAACGATAAAAAAATTGATTACATACTTCATTATTTTCACTTTTTACTATATTCGTTAACAAAATACCGACTTCTAAAACTAAGAGCATCGATACTATCCCAATGGAATTTAAATAATTTTAATCTTTCTAATAGTCAACTAAGTGAACTTTTACAAATTTATAATAAAACAATTATTAACTCCCAAACTTTAGCTCAACTTGAATTAAATTACCAATTAATTTTAACGACTAAAAATTCAATTGATTGGCTTGAAGAAATAAAAAATTTTAAACTTTTTCAAAAAACTATCGAGAGCAAAATTTTAAAAATTAAAACAATAACCAAATTAATCGAATTTTCAAATTTACAACCAACACTTTATTTTTCGGTTAGTTTAAAAGAACAATTCAAATATATATTTGGAAAAGATAAAGTTAACAATTTTCTTTATAAACCTGAACGACATAAATATTTAAAAACAAAAACACAATTACTTCTTTATAAACAAGATCATACAATCAAAACAAACTATCATTGGAAATATGAAGAAAAACAACTATATAATGCAACTTTAATTCCAGAATATGGCTCATGGATTCGATTCGATTTTCAAAAAAATACAAAAATTAATTTATATAAATATCCAATTAAAAATCAAGAAGATGAAGTTATTATTCAACTTAATAAAACTAATCAGAAACCTGTTCTTTTACTTTTAAAAGAAATGGGATTAACAGATTTAGAGATTTATCAGAATTTACAATACTCCGACTTTTTTTATTTTGATAAACCATTACTAATTAATTCAAAACAAGTAAATCAACCTATAGCACGATTTCATTTAGATTTGGGATATTTTAAAAATATTTCCGAATTTTCAAGAATTTTTGATCCAAATTATTATAGATTAGGTCGAATTGGACGAGTTAAACTTAATAATCAGTTACATTTAACATTAAGTGAACGACTTCAAATCCTTACTTATGAAGATATTTTTGCGATTGTTGATAAACTAATTCATTTAACGGTTTCAAATTCTGTTCCTGATGACATTGATCACTTAAAAAATAGACGAGTTCGCTCGGTTGGTGAATTATTACAAAATTTATTTAGAATTGGTTTTCAACGATTAGTTAGAAAATTACGAAATCAAACAAATAAAATTGATTCGAATTATTTATTAAGTTTTAGTATTGTTAATGCAACAATACGAGAATTTTTTGGATCAAGTCAACTTTCACAATATTTAGATCAAACAAATCCATTATCTTCTTTAACACATCGTCGTCGTATTAGTGGACTGGGTCCTGGTGGATTTGATCGTGATCGAATTAGTTTTGCTGTTCGTGATATTCATCCTAGTCACTATGGTCGAATTTGTCCAATTGAAACACCAGAAGGTCAAAATGTTGGATTAATTGCCTCATTAACAACATGCGCTCGAGTTAATACTTTAGGATTTTTAGAAACACCTTTTTGGAGAGTTCTAAACGGAAAAGTTATCAAAACAGGTAATCCCATATATTTAACTGCGGATACAGAAGACTTCTATAAAATTGCACCTGCTGATATTGCTCTTAATCTTGAAAATTATTTAGTTCAAAATGTTATACCAGTTCGTTATAAACAAGATTTTGTGAATGTTACACCTTTTGATGTAGACTTTATTGCTATTTCTACGATTCAAGTGGTTTCTGTTGCAGCCTCATTAATACCTTTTTTTGAACATGATGATGCGAATCGGGCTTTAATGGGTTCAAATATGCAACGTCAATCCGTTCCTTTAATTTTCCCTCAAAAACCAATTGTTGGGACTGGTTTAGAAAATCAGATCGCAATTGATTCTGGAATGAGTTTAAATGCACAAGTTTCTGGAGTTGTTAGTTCAGTAACAGCAAATAAAATTATTACTCAAGATAAAATAGGAAATAAAAGAATTTATAAACTTCAAAAATATTTACGCTCAAATCAACAAACATGTATAAATCATCGACCAATTGTTTGGAAAGGTGAAAAAATAAGTTCCGGACAAGTTATGACAGATGGTCCGGCAATAACTAATAATGAATTAGCCCTAGGTCAAAACGTTTTAGTGGCTTATATGCCTTGGCAGGGTTACAATTTTGAGGATGCAATCCTAATAAGCGAACGATTAGTTTATGATGATATTTTTACCTCAATCCATATTGAAAGATATAAGATTGAAATTGATCGAAATTCAGAAATATCGGAACAGACAATGAAAATGATTCCTAATTTAAGTTTAGAAGAAGTTCAACATTTAAACGATGATGGAATTGTTACGGTTGGAACGTTTGTAAAACCTGGTGATATTTTAGTCGGAAAAGTGATTTCAAATAATACTTCAGAACAATTACCGGAGTCTAAATTATTACGTGCAATTTTTGGAACTAAAGCAAAAGGTGTCAAAGATAATTCTTATCGAATGTCAGATGGTGAATATGGAAGAGTGATTGAGACTGTAACGTTTAATCGTCAAATTAAATTAACATATAAATTTGAAAAAATTTATGTGTTTATTGCACAAATTAGAAAAATTCAGGTAGGTGACAAAATTGCTGGTCGTCATGGAAATAAAGGAATTATTTCTCGTATTTTAGCCCGACATGATATGCCGTTTTTACCGGATGGAACACCTGTCGATATTATTTTAAATCCATTGGGAGTTCCATCACGTATGAATGTTGGACAAATTTATGAATGTTTACTAGGATTAGCAGGTGATCGATTAAACTCTCGTTTTAAAATATTACCCTTCGATGAAATGTATGGTCTCGAAATGTCTAGAATTTTAATTAATAAGAAATTACGTCAAGCATCTATAAAACGAAATGAAAGTTGGTTATTTAATCCCTATGCACCAGGTAAAATGGTTTTAATTGATGGACGTACCGGAAAAGAATTTGAAAATCCAATTACTGTAGGAAATGCTTATATGTTAAAATTAATTCATTTAGTTGATGACAAAATGCATGCTCGAGCAACAGGACCATATTCACTGATTACGCAACAACCTTTACGCGGAAAAGCTCAGCATGGAGGACAAAGATTTGGCGAAATGGAAGTATGGGCTCTTGAAGGATTTGGAGCAGCTTTTACTTTAAAAGAACTTCTAACTATCAAATCAGATGATATGCAAGGCCGTAATGAAACTCTAAATGCAATTGTTAAAGGACAACCAATTCCTCAATTTGGAATTCCTGAATCATTTAAAGTACTCTTACAAGAATTACGATCTATTGGTTTAGACATGAGTACTTATAAAATTCAAAAATTTAGTTCATCTAAAAGATATGAAAATGAGGTTAATTTAATTGAAAAATACAATCCTTTTTCAAAAACATTTTCACCAACCACAAATATAAATGATATTTCATTCTAATACTTATGATACAATTTATAAAAGAGTTTAATTATATCAAAATTAAATTGGCATCACCTGATCGAATTTTAAAATGGTCAAGTCGAAGACTACCAAATAATCAATTTGTTGGGGAAATTAAAAAATCTGAAACAATTAACTATCGAACTTTTAAGCCTGAAATGGATGGATTATTTTGTGAACGAATTTTTGGTCCCAGTAAAAGTCTTGAATGTGCCTGTGGAAAATATAAACGTGGACGATATGAAGGATTAATATGCGAAAGATGTGGTGTTGAATTAACAGAATCACGTGTTAGAAGGCATAGAATGGGTTATATTAATTTAATTTATCCAGTAACTCATGTTTGGTATATAAATAGTCGTCCAAATTTTATTACTTTATTACTAGAAATAGAAGAGTCAGAAAAACAATTAAATACAACTTATACTCGACATTCAGAAAAATGTAAAAAATGTAATGGGTTAAAATTAACAACATCTACAATTGTTGATTTATGGGATGAACGAATAAAACGAATTAAACTTGCTTCTTTATCTTATTTTATTGCAGAAGATGAAATTTCATTTTATGGCTTACATTGGGATTTACAACAATATCGAAGAAGTCGAGAGTTAGGATATAGTGGATATCCTTTAAAACCTTATCCAAAACCACAGAGTCGAAGATACAATACGCCAAAATATTTGTTACGAGCTACACCAAATTTTTTGATTGGAGCGCCTTTAATTAAACGTGAGTTAGAAAAATTAAATTTACAAGCAGAAATTTTTAGAACACGCTGTTTTGTTTTAGTTTGTACAAAAGTTTTAAATAAGGAAAAACCATTATATGAAGAATCACTTTGGTTTCGAAAATGGGAACAGCAACGAATCTATAAAATTCGAGAGCAAGCTATTAAACGAATTCGAATATTAGAAAATTTAATCGGAACAGGATCAAACCCATCTTGGATGATCTTCTCTATTTTACCTGTAATTCCACCTGCTTTACGACCGATGATTCAACTTGAAGGAGGTAGATTTGCAACTTCTGATTTGAATGAACTTTATCGACGAATTATTACACGTAATAATCGCTTACTTCGGTTATTAAAAATTGATGCCCCTCAATTAATTATTCGAAATGAAAAACGATTACTTCAAGAAGCTGTTGATACATTAATTGACAATGGTAAACGAGGAAAAGTTGCATTAAGTGCAAATAATCGACCTCTAAAATCATTATCAGATATTATTAAAGGAAAACATGGTCGATTTAGACAAAATTTATTAGGAAAACGAGTAGATTATTCTGGACGTTCTGTTATTGTAGTTGGACCAAGTTTGAAACTTAATCAATGTGGCTTACCTTATGAGATGGCTATAGAATTATTTCAACCGTTTATAATCCGTGAGCTAATTAATCAAGGATTAGCTAACAATATGAAAATTGCTAAAAATCTCATTCAACAAAATGAACAGGTTATTAAGCCTGTTTTAGAAAAAATTTTATTACATCATCCTATATTTTTAAATCGAGCTCCAACCTTACACCGATTAGGGATTCAAGCATTTGAACCAATTTTAGTTCAAGGACGAGCAATTAAACTTCATCCTTTAGTTTGTTCAGCTTTTAATGCAGATTTTGATGGTGATCAAATGGCTGTTCATATACCATTATCGTTAGAAGCTCAGTCAGAATGCTATATGTTAATGCTTGCCCCTTATAATTTTTTATCACCGGCTAATGGTGAACCAATTATTACGCCTAGTCAAGATATGGTTCTCGGATGTTATTATTTAACAGTTAATAATATTAAACAGTTACAAGGTTCTAGTCATTATTTTTCGAATTTACTGGATGTAATACTAGCATATAATCATAATCAAATTGAAATTCATAGTTCTATCTGGGTGCGCTTGCCGAATGAAATTTTTAGTAAATCGAATCCAATAAAAGTGATTAAGTTAAATGATAATAGCATTATTGAATACTATGAGAATTTGCAAGTTAAAAAGAATCAAACTGGTGAGATAATTGTTCAATATTTAAAAACAACAACTGGACGCGTTATTTTAAATTATAAAATTCAAAAAACTTTGAATTCTATAATTTAAGTCTATAATTTACAAAATCTATTTATGAAACACTATATTTATCAAAATAATTTAATTGGAAAAAAGCAATTACGTCAAATTTTATCATGGAGTTTTACGACTTATGATTCGATGCAAGCTTGTTCTTTAGCTGACGAATTAAAATATTTAGGATTTCAATATGCGAGTCAAGCTGGAATTTCAATCAGCATTGAAGATTTAAAAATTCCTTTTGTTAAAAATGTAATGATTAAAAAAGCAAATCAAGAAATTCTCAATGCAGAAAAAATATATTTAAAAGGAAAACTTACCGATGTTGAGAGATTTCAAAAGATTATTGATACTTGGAGTCTTACAAGTGAATCCTTGAAAGATCAAATTGTCTATTATTTTAAAAACTATGATCCTTTAAATTCTGTCTACATTATGGCATTTTCGGGAGCCAGAGGAAATTTATCTCAAGTTCGACAACTTGTTGGAATGCGAGGTTTAATGTCTGACCCAAGTGGTCAAATTATGAATTTACCTATTAAAAAAAATTTTAGAGAAGGATTAACCATTACTGATTATCTGATGTCAGGCTATGGAGCAAGAAAAGGTATTGTAGATACAGCTTTAAAAACAGCTAATTCAGGTTATTTAACTCGGCGATTAATTGATGTAGCTCAAGATATGTTAGTTCGAGAAAAAGATTGTCTAACAACTCATTCATTCTTGTTCTCAATTTCTCAATTAACTCAAAATGAAATAAAAGATAAAATACTAGGACGAGTTTTAAGTAAGGCCATTTTTGATTTCAAAACCAATAATTTAATAGTTCAAAAAAATACTCAAATAACTTCAAATCTTCTTGAACAACTAACAAATAAACAAATAACTAACTTTTATTTACGTTCGCCATTAACGTGCAATTTATATCGCGCTATTTGTCAAAATTGTTACGGCTGGGATTTAACTAGTGAAAATTTAATTGATATTGGAGAAGCTGTTGGAATTTTAGCAGGACAATCTATAGGTGAACCAGGAACTCAATTAACAATGCGAACTTTTCATACGGGGGGTATTTTTACATCGGAGGCACGCCAACAAATTATTAGTCCTTTAACAGGTATTATTCAATTTTATAAAATTCTTGAAACAGTTGTTTTACGTACAAATCGTGGGGAAGATGTTTTAGTTACAAAAACTTCCGGTTCATTGCTTTTAATTCCTGACGATAAGACAAAAAAATTAGTTCAAATTGAGATTTTACGAAATACTATTTTATTTACTAAAAATAATCAATACATTTTAAAAGATACTGTTATTGGTGAGCTGATTAATGTAAACAAACAAACAAAAACGGAAATTAAACCTATATTAAGTGATACATCTGGTGAAATCTATATGCCTCGATTAAAGCAAAAGATTAATTTATTAAAAAATAATAAGCTAATTTGGATTCTATCTGGACAACTCTATAATAGTCCTGTAAATTCGTTTTTAAATTTTTATCCTGATTACAAAATAAACAAAAACAGTTATATCTTTCGAACAAAAATTGTGAGTCATTACAATGGATTTATTAATTTTATTAATAGTAAGACTCATTTACATCAGCAATTAATTAGAATTCGTAACAAAAAATATTCATTACGAAATGCTGAAGTAAAAAAATTAAAAACCAATTTTACTTGCAACAATTATTTGTTAAGAGTTAAAGATTCTAATTATTTAGTAAAAATTAATCAGAGAAAATCAAAAAGATATTTACAATTAACTCGTAATGAAAAGTTTGGAAGATTAATTTTGAACTCTTTCCAAACAATAGTAGGAGGAACTTTATATTACAATTCAAGCAATTTATTCAAAAATAATAAACGAAATAAAATTCTTTCCTATTTTCATCGAACTAGTAGCAAGAAAAAAGATTTATCAATTATCCGATATCGAACAGTAATCTGGTTTGAAGAAGAATTTCATAAAGTTAATTGTGAACCTAATATTTTACTTGTAGAAGATGGAGATTTTATTTCAGAAGGATTTGAACTTATTCCTAGTCTGTTATCAAAAACTTCTGGACTTGTAACTACAATTCAAAATAATAACTTAGTAAAAACAATCCGAATTAAACCTGGATTAGTTTACGAAGGAAAAAATTTTCAAACTACGTCTAAAAAACTTTATTATCCTGGTGAGATTCTTTTGTCAAATATTTCAATAAAGACTATATCTTTTTGTGAATATTTTCATGGAAAAAATCAGGATCAACTATTAATTCGTCCTATTACAATATATGAATTTCCTTATTCTACGTTTTCTTCAATCTCTTCTTCTTTCAAATTCAATAATAACTCAATTTTTAGTTTAACTTCAAAATCAATTTATAATTATAAGTCAAGTCAATCAATTAGAAGTTTTAAAAATTTAAATTTAATATCAAGTATTTTAGAATTTAAAACCTATAAATCACAAGTTAAAAGTTTAAATATTGAGTTAACGAAAAATTTCAAAGATAAGGTCGTTTACTTTGATGTGATTGAAAAACTTGATTTAATAAATTATCTTCCATCAAACTTAAATTATAAGAATACACAATCTTGTTTTTTAACTCAAAAAAATCAGTTTTTTAGTGAATATACAACTTTAGGATATTTAGAGTCGACAACAATAAATTCATTAGAAATTGTTAAATTTAAAATAAAAAGACAAGATATTAAACAAATTTTCTTAATTTCAAATAATGACTGTTTAACTATAAAAAAATCAGAAGTTTCAAATAAAAAATTAAATGATTTTATTACTTCGAAAATAAATTTATCAAAAATGGGTAAAATTATTATTGACAATAAAAATCTTTTAACGATTCAAAAAGGTAGACCTTATTTTTTTCCAAACTGTAGAAATGATATTAAAAGTTTAAAAAGTAACTTACAATATAAATTATTCTCACCATCACGCATCTTATCTAATTTTTTTACAAATAGACTAATTTCTTTAAATTATTCAAATATCGCTAAGCTATCTATTAAAAAAGAATTTACAACGAAACAAAAATTACTCCTAAAATCTAATATTAAATCAGAATTTTCGAAGCTCTTTATAAAAAAAAGTGGAAAGCTTTATAGCTGTTTAATTCCTCAATTCTTTAAAAAATTTAGTATTAGTGATCCCAACTCAAAATTGAAACTAAATCAAGTTGTAAGATCATCTACTTCAGAAAATTTAGAGAGTAAAAATATTGATCGAACATTGTTAATACGTAATTCAGAATTTATTAAAAATACTAATAAACAACAAAGTTCTGATAATACTAACTATCAATTAACATCATTAAAATTTGTATCGCAACAATTTAATCGATCAACAAAATTAATTGGATTATATTCAATTACAGAAGATTATTTTGAGCAAGATGTCAATAATGTTTTCTGTATCGATAAAGAATTTATTGAAGCAGGAAAAACTATTGGTTTATTAAATTTAGAAAAAGAAATTACTGGAGATATTGTTCAAGGTTTACCAAGAATTGAAGAAATTCTCGAAGCACGTAAGAAAAACATAGTTAAAAAACGTATACCGACAAGCCAAAAAAAAGGACTATTAAGTCAGAAAACAAGTCTAGATACTAGTTTTGAATTTCAAAAAGTAGGAAGTACAATTCAAGATAATGATAAAATTAATCCGCATAAATTGTTAAAAGTTTATTTTAACTATTATGGTTTAATAAAATACTTTTTATGTGAGCAAACAAAAATAGTAAAATATGCCCGTTTAATGGATAATTATGAAGGTAGTTATAAAAGTTTCAAGAAAGTTCAGCTTTTTATTTTAAATTCCGTTCAATCCGTCTATCAATCTCAAGGTGTAACAATTAATGACAAACACTTAGAAGTAATTATTAAGCAGATGACGACAAAAGTTTTAATTACATATGAAGGTGATACACCATTATTAAGACGAGAAGTTATTGATTTGTACCATATTCGATATATAAATGATATTATTAACAAAGAGGTAAAACAATCGGCTTATTATATTCCTTTATTATTAGGAATTACAAAAGCATCCTTAAATAATCCAAGTTTTATTTCAGCTGCTAGTTTTCAAGAAACAACTCGCGTTCTTACCAAAGCAGCAATTGAGGGTCGAATTGATTGGTTACGTGGATTAAAAGAAAATATTATTATTGGTCATTTAATCCCTGCTGGGACGGGTGCCCAAAATTATCAGAATTGCTTTATTAAACGATCAAGTCAAATTCAGTTAGTAGACTCAACCTTAAAAAGTTTCTTAAATTTGATGCAAAAATCTAGACAATCTAATTAGTATTTGATATCTTTTCACATATAATTCTATAAATTTAATTAAGTAATTTAAAATTTTTTATGTCTGATATCGGTTTATCTCAATTGTTAGAAGCAGGTGTTCATTTTGGTCATAAAGCTCATCGTTGGAATCCAAAAATGTTCCCTTATATTTATAGTGAAATTAATAATATTCACATTTTAGATTTAGTTCAATCTGCAGCTCTATTAAAAAAAGCGAATAGCTATGTAGAGTCCGCCTCAAGTAAAGGAAAAACATTTTTATTTATTGGTACAAAACGACAAGCAACTACATTAATTGCTCAAGAAGCAAAACGATGTAACTCTTATTATATTAATCATCGTTGGTTAGGAGGGATGTTAACAAATTGGTCAACTATGAAAGATCGTATTAAAAGATTAAAAGATTTGGAACAACAAGAAGCCGATGAAACTTTCAATTTATTAACAAAAAAAGAAGTTGCAATTCGTAGAAAAGAACTATCAAAATTGCGGAAACATTTAGGTGGAGTTAAATCAATGGTAGAACGACCTGATATCGCAATTATTATTGATCAAAAGCGTGAAATGACAGCTATGTTAGAATGTCGTAAATTAGGAATTCCTATTATTTCAATTTTAGATACAAACTGTAATCCGGATCTAGTTGATATTCCAATTCCAGGAAATGATGATGCTGTACGTTCTATTAAATTAATTTTAAACTCATTAACTGATAGTATCCTTAAAGGTCAAACGAGAAGAGAATAAAAAAGCGATTTTGCAACAGAATCTAAGTTGAAAAAAATCTAAAAAATAATTAATTTTAACGAATTAAAATTCGTTAAAATTTAATTCGTTAAAATTAGTAACGGCCACCTTCTGGATTAGCTTGTACACTATATGATTTAATAGTGTAACGAATCATACGACCTGCAGCTTCAGTACGTTCTAAGTAGAAACCTGGTTCACTAGTAGGACGATTAACAATAAATGACATTACACAACTTTCTGTACCATAACTTGCATCAAATGCATTAACACGGATGTAACCTGCTGCACATGACTTCCGAGCTTCTTTTAATTCAAACATTACAGACGCCGGATCTTTAATGTCAAATAAAGGTAAACCCCATAGTTCCCAGTAGTTATTACGTGGATGTGGATCATCAGTCCATTCAACGTTCATTGCCCAACCTTTAGAGATTGCGTACGTGATCTGTTTTTCAATTTGTTGATCAGTTAAATCTGGTAAAAACGAGAAACAACCTTGTGTAAGTCTCACTATTCAAATACTCCTTTAATTTTTTTAAAGTAATTTATTATACGTTTGCTGTTGGTGTTGAAGCGAAATCTGCAGTATCTGTAGACGTGTAGTTAAAACTAATGTCTTTCCATAAATCTAAAGCAGTTTGTAAAGGACCACATGTTTTTGCAGCATTACGTAAAATTTGTGGACCAACTTCATTACTGAAGTAATCCGCGCCTTCATTACGAGCTAAAACCATTGCTTCTAATGCAACACGATTTGCCGTAGCACCTGCTTGGATACCATCTGGATGACCAATTGTACCGCCACCAAATTGTAAGATTACATCATCACCTAAATAATAAACTAATTGGTGCATTTGACCACAGTGAATACCACCTGAAGCAACTGGCATACAACGACGTAAACTAGCCCATGGCATTTCAAAGAAAAGACCGTAAGGTAAGTTAACTTCTAAGGTTGTTAAACGTAAAGTATCGTAAAAACCTTTAATCATTAAAGGATCACCTTCTAATTTACCTACTACAGTACCAGCGTGAATATGATCTACACCAGACATACGCATCCATTTACAAATTACACGGAAATTAATCCCGTGATTTTTTTGGCGAGCATATGTTGAGTTACCTGCACGATGTAAATGTAAAAGCATATCATTTTTACGAGCCCAATAAGCAATACTTTGAATTGCTGTATATCCCATTACTAAATCAATCATGACAACTATAGACCCTACTTCTTTAGCATACTCAGCACGTTCATATACATCTTCCATTGTAGCGCCTGTAATGTTTAAATAAGAACCTTTAACTTCACCTGTTGCAGCTGAAGCACGGTTAATACCTTCCATACAGTTTAAGAAACGCTCTCTCCAACGCATAAATGGTTGTGAGTTAATATTTTCATCATCTTTTAAGAAGTCTAAACCACCTTTTAAACCTTCGTAAACTACACGACCATAGTTTTTACCTGATAAACCTAGTTTTGGTTTTACAGTAGCCCCCAATAAAGGAACGCCGTATTTGTTTAAACGTTCACGTTCTACAATAATGCCTGTAGCCGGACCTTGGAATGTTTTTAAATATGAGTGTGGAATACGCATATCTTCTAAACGTAAAGCTGAAACGGCTTTGAAACCAAATACGTTACCAATGATAGATGCTGTTAAATTTGCTAAAGAACCTTCTTCAAATAAGTCACATTCGTATGCGATGAAAGCAAAGTATGAGTCTGTTGAATTTGGAACTGGATCTACACGATAAGCTTTTGCACGGTAACGGTCACAAGCTGTTAATAAATCAGTCCATACAACCGTCCACGTCGCTGTTGAAGACTCACCTGCTACGGCTGCTGCTGCTTCTACGGGATCTACACCTGGTTGTGGTGTAATACGGAATAAAGCAAGAACATCAGTAGTTTTTACTGAGTATGAAGCATCCCAGTAACCCATTTTAGCGTAAGGAATTACACCAGATTCGTAACGGTCACTTTTAATTCGAGTCCGTTCTGATACAGATTGAGACATTGATTTCTCCTTAAAATAAAAAAGGCAATATATAATAGATATTTAACTAATTTAGAGATTAAATTAGTTCTGTCGGTTGAGTTTTATAGTATTCTCTGACAACCTTACAACAGATTATAATCTGCTTTTACCTACGTGTTTACAAAATTATAATTTTTAATTATATAACTTTTTAGAATGTAATAATAATAATTTCTTTTAAAAGTTTTATTTACTTAAAAAATTTTTATAATGAGTATTTAGAAATTAGTATAGTAATTTATATAATTTACAAATGTGTTTTAGTTTTAAAATAATATGATTAATCAATCAAAGAAAGTTTTGAATACAAATATAACAAAATTAGTCAATAAAACTTATCAATATGGTTTTTCAACAAATATTGAAAAAGATATCATTGAAAAAGGATTAAATGAAGAAACAGTCCAATTAATTTCAGAAAAAAAAAATGAGCCTAAATTTTTATTAGATTTTCGTTTAAAAGCTTATAAAAAATGGAAAGCTATGTCTGAACCTGAATGGTCTTATTTAAAATTTCCACAAATCAACTATCAAGATATAATTTATTATTCAGCACCGAGATCACAGAAAAAAAAACTTAAAGATTTAAAAGAAGTTGATCCTGAATTACTTCAAACTTTTGAGAAATTAGGAATTTCTTTAACGGAACAAAAACGTTTAGCAAATGTTGCCATTGATGCGGTTTTTGACAGTGTTTCAATTGGAACAACTTTTCAAACTGAACTACAGAAATCTGGAGTAATTTTCGCGTCAATTTCCGATGCTATAAATGAATATTCTAATTTGATTGAAAAATATTTAGGATCTGTAGTACCTATAGGTGATAATTATTTTTCCGCCCTTAATTCAGCAGTGTTTACTGATGGATCATTTTGTTATATTCCTGAAAATGTAGTTTGTCCATTAGATCTTTCAACTTATTTTCGAATAAATGATCAAAATGCCGGGCAATTTGAACGGACTTTGGTTATTGCTGAAAAAAATAGTCAAGTCAATTACTTGGAAGGTTGTACAGCTCCTCAATATGATACAAATCAATTACATGCTGCTATTGTTGAATTAATTGCTTTAGAAAATGCTAAGATTACTTACTCAACAGTTCAAAACTGGTATTCAGGGAATGAGTTTGGAAGTGGTGGAATCTATAACTTTGTAACGAAACGGGGATTATGTGCGGGATCCTATTCAAAAATTTCGTGGACTCAAGTGGAAACAGGTTCTTCGATTACTTGGAAATATCCAAGTTGTATTTTAATGGGTGATAATTCACAAGGCGAATTTTATTCTGTAGCATTAACAAATAATTATCAACAAGCAGATACGGGAACAAAAATGATTCATCTTGGAAAAAATTCTCGAAGTCGAATTGTTTCCAAAGGTATTTCTGCCGGAAAATCAAAAAATACTTATCGAGGTTTTGTGAATGTCACAAATAAAGCTATTGGAGCTCGAAATTACTCACAATGTGATTCACTATTAATTGGAAATTTATCAAATGCAAATACATTTCCATATATTTCCGTTCAGAATTCAACAACAAAAATTGAGCATGAAGCATCAACATCAAAAATTGGTGAAGAGCAAATTTTTTATTTCTTACAGCGTGGAATTTGCTTAGAAAAAGCAATAGAACTAATGATAAGTGGATTTTGTAAAGAAATTTTCACTAAATTACCTTTAGAATTTGCTGCCGAAGCTGATAAATTATTAACTTTAAAATTAGAAGGAAGTGTTGGATAATGATGTTAAATTCTCCTCTTTTAGATATTAAAAACTTACAAGTTTCAATTAATGAAACAGAAATATTAAAAAATTTAAACTTAACAGTAAAAAAAGGTGAGATTCATGCCATAATGGGTCCAAATGGTTCTGGAAAAAGTACTTTTTCAAAAGTATTAGCTGGTCATCCTTCCTATTTAGTTTCAAATGGAGATATTCGTTTTAAAGGAACAAGTATTCTAGAATTTGATCCTGAGCAACGTTCGCATTTAGGAATTTTTTTAGCCTTTCAATATCCTATTGAAATTCCAGGAGTTAGCAATGAAGATTTTTTAAGGTTATCTTACAATGCAAAACAAAAATTTTATAACAAGCCAGAACTTGACCCACTTCAATTTTTAGAAATTATTAATGAAAAGTTAGAATTCGTAAATATGTCACCTCTTTTTTTAAGCCGAAATGTTAATGAAGGTTTTTCAGGTGGAGAAAAAAAACGGAATGAGATTCTTCAAATGATTCTTTTAGATTCTGATTTAGCGATTTTAGATGAAACAGATTCAGGATTAGATATTGATGCGTTAAAAACTGTTTCAATGGGAATTAATCGTTTTATGACTTCCTCAAAATCTATCATATTAATAACACATTATCAACGTTTACTAGATTATATTAAACCAGATTTTGTTCATGTCATGCAAAAGGGAAAGATTATAAAAACAGGATCTTCCAAATTAGCACTTGAATTAGAAGAAAAAGGCTATGAATGGTTAAATTAACTTTTATTTCAAGCTTGTTTATAAAAACAACCCTAAATAAAACAAAACTCTTTTATAATAGTAATTGTTCCAGTATATTTTTTAATATTGGGTAATTTACTAAATTAATTAGACTTTATGTACCCAGAAACTTTTTATTTAAATACGTCTACACTTTTAGCGGAAGCAGAAGTTGGAAAACATTTTTACTGGGATCTCGCAGGTTTTTTAGTACATGGTCAAGTTCTTGTAGTTATCTGGTTTGTTTTATTAATTTTGTTAATATTTGCATTCTTAGGTACTTCTAATGCTGATCGAATTCCACATAGTTTTCAAAATTTCATGGAAGCTGCGGTAGATTTTGTAACTGATATTGCTAAAAATCAATTGGGCGAAAGTTTTTATAAAGAATGGATTCCATTTATTGGAACATTATTTTTCTTTATTTTTGGCTGTAACTGGGCCGGTGCTATTATTCCTTGGAAATTAATTAAATTACCGGAAGGTGAACTTGCTGCTCCGACAAATGATATTAATACAACAGTTGCATTAGCTTTATTAACTTCATTTGCCTATTTTTACGCCGGTTTAAGTAAAAAAGGATTTGGATATTTTAAACGTTATATCCAACCAATTCCACTTCTTCTACCAATTAATATTTTAGAAGATTTTACAAAACCATTATCGCTAAGTTTCCGATTGTTCGGAAATGTTTTAGCAGATGAATTAACAATCACAGTACTAACCTCATTAGTTCCATTAGTAATTCCATTACCAATTATGTTATTAGGAATTTTTGCAGGTTCAGTACAAGCATTAATTTTTTCAACACTCGCAGCTGCCTATATTGCAGAAGCTCTTGAATAAAATTTTTACTAATATCAACCGTCACTCGAATTTTTAAAAATTATATATATTTACAACTTAAAATTTATTATGGATTCTATTATTTCTGCTGCTTCTGTTATCGCTGCTGGTTTAGCAATTGGTTTAGCTGCTATCGGACCTGGTATTGGTCAAGGTAATGCAGCAGGTCAAGCTGTAGAAGGTATCGCACGCCAACCAGAAGCTGAAAACAAAATTCGAGGTACATTATTATTATCTCTAGCTTTCATGGAAGCATTAACAATTTATGGTCTTGTAGTAGCTTTAGCATTATTATTTGCTAATCCATTTAATGGTTAATCAGAAAGACTTTGATTTTAACAATACAAAATTGTTATTTCAATAAAATAAAGACTCATTTATGTTGAATGAGCCTTTATTTTATTAAAACTTTTTAATTCTAAAGTAAAACACATAGATTTTATATGATTAATCTTTCAATATTAATTTCAAACTCAGAAGTTAGTGGACCAGGTGGATTATTTGATATTGATGCAACTTTACCTTTAGTAGCAATCCAATTTTTAGTGTTAATGATTATTTTAAATATAATTTTATATAATCCATTATTAACTATTATTGAAGAGCGTCAAGAATACATTTTAACAAATCTTAGTAAAGCGTCTGAAATATTAGCTGAAGCTAATACATTAACGACACAATATGAGCAAGAGTTGGATAGTGTCCGGAAAGAAGCCCAATTAGAAATTACAAACTCACAAAAAATTCATAAAGAAATCTTAGAAGTTGAATTAAATATTTCTCAAAAATATATTGATAATTTATTAGATACTATTACAAAAGATCTTCTTGCTAAAAAAGAAGTTGCACTGAACAGTTTAGATGACATTGTTCAATCGTTATGTGCCAACATTGAAACGCGATTAGCAATTTAAATTTTTTGTCAGATGTAATTTTCCTTTTTATAAGTGAACAGTTTAAATAAAAACTCAACAATATGGAAAATTTTGATCAAATTTTTACATTACTAACTGAACATGAAGGTATTAGTTTAAATACAGATATTTTAGAAACAGGCTTAATTAATATTCTTGCCTTACTTGCAATTTTAATTTCTACAGGTCAAGACTTCTTAGGCTCATTGTTAGAGGGGCGAAAAACAACGATTATAAATAGTGTTCAAGATGCAGAAGATCGTTTAAGAGAAGCAAAAAAACGTTTAGATGAAGCACAAAAACAATTAAATCAAGCTAATATTGTTATCAATGAAATTAAAACAGAAGCGATAGCAACAAAAAAAGTTTTATTGGAATCAGATGCGTTTCAGGCAAAAAAAGATCTAACCGTTCGTTTTGATCGAGCACTAGCAACATTTAGAGCCAAAGAACGGCAAATATTTGTAGAAATTAAACAACAAATTATTTCGCTTATATTACAACAGACTCTTAATCGTGCTCAAGAAAGATTTAAATCACAAGAACGTGCCACTGCATTAATTAATGAAACTATTAATAAATTAAAAGGAGATTTATTATGAGTGCAAAACCATTAACATCAAAAATTGCAGTTCCTTATGCACGTGCATTATTTGATTTTTCAGTTGAGAAAAATATCATGCATCAAATTACAGCAGACTTTCAAAATTTAGACATTTTCTTTAGTGAAGCTGTTGATTTAACAAAATATCTAAATAACCCTGTTGTGAAACAAAAAGCAAAGAGTGAAATTTTAACTAAACTACTAAAATCACAAATTAATACGGAAACTTTTAAATTCTTAATGGTGTTAGTAGAGCGTGATCGCATTAATTTAATTTCTGCTGTTATTAGTAATTATTTAGAATTAGTATACCAAACAGCTTCAATTAAAATGATTGAAGTATCAACAGCATCTAGTTTCACTAATGCACAAAAGAAAACATTAATTCAAAAATTAAAAGAATTAACAAAGGCACGTGAAATCCGATTAGTTATTAATGAAGACCCAAGTTTAATTGGTGGATTCTTAATTAAAACAGACTCAAAAATTATTGATTTTACAATTAAACATCAATTACAAGAGTTAGCTAAACATTTAGATACTGTCTTAGAAATTTAACTAGAAAATACTTTATTAACTTTTTATAACTTAAAAAAATAAGACAATGATAAATATTCGTCCAGACGAAATTAGTAGTATTATCCGTGAACAAATTGAACAATATGATCAAGACGTTAAAGTAGATAATATTGGTACTGTTTTACAAGTTGGTGATGGAATTGCTCGAGTTTATGGTCTTGACCAAGTAATGAGTGGTGAACTTCTAGAATTTGAAGATAAAACAATTGGTATTGCTTTAAATTTAGAAAACGATAATGTTGGAGTTGTATTAATGGGTACAGGACGTCAAATTTTAGAAGGTAGTACGGTAAAAGCAACAGGCCGTATCGCACAAATTCCTGTAGGTGAAGCATATTTAGGTCGTGTTGTAAATCCTTTAGGTACAGGTATTGATGGAAAAGGTGAAATTGAAACAACAGAAAGTCAATTGCTAGAAGCAATGGCACCAGGTATTATTAGCCGTAAATCTGTTTGTGAACCATTACAAACTGGTATCACGTCAATCGATGCAATGATCCCAATTGGACGTGGTCAACGAGAATTAATTATTGGTGATCGTCAAACAGGTAAAACAGCCATTGCGATTGACACAATTATTAATCAAAAAACCGAAGACGTAATTTGTGTTTACGTAGGTGTTGGTCAAAAAGCTTCAACAATTGCTCAAGTAGTAAATGTACTTGAAGAAAAAGGTGCAATGTCATATACAATTATTGTATCTGCAAGTGCTAATGATCCAGCAACACTACAATACATTGCTCCATATGCCGGTGCAGCTTTTGCAGAATACTTTATGTACAAAGGAAAAGCGACATTAATTATTTATGATGATTTAACAAAACAAGCAATGGCATATCGTCAGATGTCATTATTATTGCGTCGTCCACCAGGGCGTGAAGCGTATCCAGGTGATGTATTTTATTTACACTCACGCTTATTAGAACGTGCTGCAAAATTAAATGATTCTTTAGGTGGTGGAAGTATGACAGCGTTACCTATTATTGAAACACAAGCCAGTGATGTTTCTGCCTATATTCCAACTAATGTAATCTCAATTACTGATGGACAAATATTTTTATCAAATGATTTATTTAATTCAGGTATTCGTCCTGCAATTAATGTTGGTATTTCAGTATCAAGAGTAGGGTCGGCAGCACAAACAAAAGCAATGAAAAAAGTTGCTGGTAAGCTAAAACTGGAGTTAGCTCAGTTCGCAGAATTAGAAGCTTTTTCTCAATTTGCTTCAGATTTAGATGAGGCTACTCAAAAACAACTAGCAAGAGGAACACGTTTACGTGAAGTGTTAAAACAACCGCAAAATTCTCCATTTTCAGTGTCTGAGCAAGTTGCTTTAATCTACACGGGTATTAATGGTTATTTAGATGATTTATCTGTCGGTGATGTTAAAAAATACTGTGCAAGTTTAATATCATATTTAAACTCGTCAAAAAAATCATATATTGAAGCTGTTTCTTCAACAAATCAATTTACTGATGAAGCTGAAACTTTACTAAAAGAAGCTATTGCTGAATCTAAAGATATATTTGCTAAAAATAGCTAAAAATTAAAATAGATATATTGTTATTACTATTTTTAAATAACAATATATCTACTCTAGGATATTATCTGCTTTAATTTTTGATTGGTAAAACTGTATACTGTTTTACTAACTCACGGAATTCATCTCCTGTAATAGTTTCAGCATCTAATAGTTTTTCAACGATTAAATCAATAATAACTCGATTATCTAAAACAATTCGAGTAGCAACTTGTTCACAATAGTTCACAATTTTACAAACTTCTGTGTCTATACGATCACTAATTGCGTCTTCATTTCCACCTAAAAAGATTTGTTCATTATTATTATCTTCAAGTGCAATAGGTCCAATACTAGACATACCATAACGAGTGACCATTTGACGAGCAATGTTTGTAACTTGCTGTAAATCATTACTTGCACCCGTTGTAATTTCAGGATCTCCGAAGACAATTTTCTCAGCTACGCGACCACCAAGTGTTGTAATAATTCGAGCTAACAATTCAGAACGTGATATTAATGTTTGATCTTCTTCAGGTGCAAACCATGTTAAACCTTTGGCACCACCTCGAGGAATTAACGTTACTTTTTCAACTTCATCATGATTTTCTAATAATGATCCAACTATAGCATGACCAACTTCATGATAAGCTATTAATTTTTTATTTTTTGTATCTTCCATCGCTGATCCCGCAATTCCACCAATAATACGATCAGCTGCTTCGTTAACTTCATTTTTACTGATAGTTTTCTTTTTGTATCTTGTTGCTAAGATAGCCGATTCATTTAACAAATTTGCTAAATCAGCTCCGGAGAATCCTGGAGTTCGATTTGCTAATTGAATTAATGAAACATCTTCATTCAAAGGTTTATTTCGAGCATGAACTTTTAAAATTCCAAGACGACCTAATCGATCCGGTAGTCCAACAGTAATTTGTCGATCAAATCTACCCGGTCTTAATAATGCTGCATCTAAAATATCAACACGATTTGTCGCACCAACAACTATAACACCTTTATTTTCTTTAAATCCATCCATTTCAGTTAATAATTGATTTAAAGTTTGTTCACGCTCATCATTTCCACCACCAATACCTGCACCTCGTTCACGACCTACTGCATCAATTTCATCAATAAAAACAATACAAGGAGTGTTTTCAGAAGCTTTTTTAAATAAATCACGGATTCGTGCTGCGCCAATACCGATAAACATTTCTACAAATTCTGATCCAGCAACACTATAGAATGGAACACTTGCTTCATTAGCAATAGCTTTAGCTAATAAAGTTTTTCCTGTACCTGGAGGTCCAACTAATAGAACACCTTTTGGAATTTTTGCTCCAACTAAAGTATATCTCTCAGGTTCTTTTAAAAAAGAAACAATTTCTTCAAATTCTGCTTTTGCTTCATCAATACCTGCAATATCATCAAATGAAATACCTGTATCAGGTCTCTGATCAAAGCGAGCAGGTGATTTTCCTAAATTCATTGGAGAAGATCCCGAATTCTGTGAAAAATTATCTGAATTTTGAAAGAAAAAGATTAAACCTGCAATAAAAATTAATGGTAAGATTAGATTACTAGCAATTGTTACAAAAAGACTTTTACGTGGAATTGGATGTGCATCAAAATCAATATTATACTCTTTTAATTTTTGAATAAGTTGGGAAGCTCCTACAGGTATTTCAACCCGTATTGATTGTGGTCGATTTCCTAATTCTGGACTAGAAGCTAATACCGTTGCATTTCGACTATTATCATATAAATCAACTTGTTTAACCCAACCTAATTCTAAATATTCTAAAAATCTACCATATGTCATTCGAGAAGTACTAGAATTTGTGTCAATTTCGGTTTTAGTTGACTTTGTATTCTCAAGAATACCTGATCCGTTAAAAATACGAAAACTAATAAATATACAAGCTGAAATAAACAATCCGATTAAGATTTTTTGTAATGTATTTCGATCCATGTTTTTGTCTTATAAAAATTATTTTTAAAATAATAACATAATTACTAGTTTCAAACCAACTCTTTTTAAAATTATATTGTTAAAAAATATTCTTAAGAACTATAATCATAAATGGTTACTTAATATTATATGTGTATATATTTAATTTTAATAAAATTATGGTAAATCGAGGTACAGTTGTTAAAATTCTTCGAAAAGAGTCGTATTGGTTTAATCAAACGGGAACAGTAGTAACAGTTGATCAAAGTGGTATTCGATATCCGGTTCTTATTCGTTTTGAAAATGTTAATTACAGTGGGGTAAATACAAATAACTTTGCCCTAGATGAATTAGTTGAAGTATAACTCAAACCGATTTAGTTTTAGTAAACATTTTAAAATTTTTGAAATAGATAGAGATATTTACTTTAAAAATTACTACCCAATTGACGATTATTAACAAAGTTGACAAAGAAAAAATTCTTCAATAGTATATATTTAATATTTACTAACCAATTATACTATAGGTTTATAAACTAAAAATTTATGCCAAAACTAAAAACTCGTAAAGCAGCGTCAAAAAGATATAAAGTTACTGGAAATAATAATTTCTTACGTCGTCATGCTTTTAAAGGTCACTTATTAATGAAAAAATCAAATAAACAAAAACGAAAATTATCACAAGTCCTTTGTGTTAAGAAAACTGATACAAAGGCTATTAAATTAATGTTACCTTATTTATAATAATAATTCACTTCAAATGGTTAGAGTCAAACGTGGAAATGTAGCTCGTAAACGTCGTAAAAAAATTTTATCGCTTGCTAGCGGATATAGAGGTGCTCATTCTGTTTTATTTAAAGTAGCCAATCAACAAGTGATGAAAGCCTTGCGATACTCTTATATTGGTCGAAAACAAAAAAAACGAATTTTTAGACAAATCTGGATTAAACGTATTAACGCAGCATCTCGTTTAAATGGTATTTCTTATAGTCAGTTAATTCATAAGTTTCAAAAATCTGACATTGATTTAAATCGCAAAATGTTATCACAACTAGTTATTTTAGATACTTCTACATTCAAATTATTATTAAATGTTACTTCAGATCAATCATCTGAGATGTTTAAATCAGTTTAAAAAAGTTAAAGGAATAAAAAAATTCAAAGATACCCATATAGAAAGACTGAAGGTATTTTAAGTAGTTTCTTCTCATGGATCTAATCTGTTAACTGGTTAACAGTCGGCTATTATATATCATAATACGGAAGTAAAAATTTTATTTTGTAAATCAAGTAATGTTCGAAATACCTCCTTTAAAGTGTGTTTATATCACTTGTAGATCTCCCAGCTTCTAGGACTAAAGCAGAATTGGTAGTTTTTATTTGAATATATACTTAGTAAGTTATGCTTTAACAATTAGATATCACCAGATAAAACAATGCCTTTAATAGATGATGTAGGAATGTCTAAAGTCATCGACTTTTTTTATGAGTACAATCTGAAATTAATAAAAACTACAAATATTTTAAGCAATGTGATTTTCATAGTATTAATGAATAAAATATTCTGAATATTAATAGTGCAGCTACAGCTCTGGCACCTGTTAAAGTTGTAAAATTTCTAATAGTGATAGCTCTTACTTGGACTGGTAGCGTTGTTAACTTAAATACTCTACCTCGAATCTCAAGTGGACTTGTAATCACGTATTAGGTTTGGCCGAAACTTTGATTAGTGAAGATAGTTTACCCTTTATCAATAAATCTTACAAAAGCTTGTAGATTTACTAAATTAAAAAGCCAGTTTACGTCGGGTTATTAATAAAAATCTAATTTAAATAAAAGTTCAAATGTTAGAATAATTTAAATTAGAAATTTAAACTGTTCTGACATTTTATATTATGACTACAAACAAAGATCTCGATAAATTAATCAGAAATTTACCACTTTTTATACAAGAACAGTTAAATACTCATGTTTTAAAAGATAAATTAATTGAAGTTGTATTAGACTTAGGAAGACGTCCTGAAGCACGATTTTTAGATAGAACCGAATATCTATCTCAAAAAGTTGTTTCATGGCAAGATATTGATTACATTACTAAACGAATTGGTAAATTTAGTAATGAAAATCGTGCAGGTATTGAGCGTACATTACATAGAATTAGTTGTATTAGGAATCGACAATTTTTAATTAACGGTCTAACATGTCGAATTGGCCGAGTTGTTTTTGGAACTATTTCAGTAATTCGTGATTTGTTAGAGTCAAAAAAATCAATTTTAATTTTAGGAAAACCTGGTGTAGGAAAGACAACAATTGTTAGAGAAATTGGGCGAGTTTTTGCTGATGAAATGGGAAAACGTGTAATTATCATTGATACATCTAATGAAATTGCAGGTGATAGTGATATCTCTCATTCAGGTATCGGTCAAGCTCGTCGAATGCAAGTTCCAAAAACTGAATTACAACATCAAATTATGATTGAAGCAGTCGAAAACCATATGCCTCAAATTATTATTATCGATGAAATTGGAACTGAGTTTGAAGTCTTGGCTGCAAGAACAATTGCTGAAAAAGGAGTTCAACTTATTGGAACAACACATGGCAATTATTTAAAAAATTTAATTAAAAATCCTTCTCTTTCTGAATTAATTGGTGGCATTGAATATGTTACATTAAGCGACGACGAAGCAAAACGTCGAGGAACACAAAAAAGTATTCTTGAAAGAAAAGCTTATCCAACTTTTGAAATTGTTATTGAAATTAATCAAGCAAATTACTGGACAATTCATGAAAGTATAAGTCACTCAATTGACTTGTTACTGTCTAATAAGTATGGAAACGAACAAGTAAGAGAATTTATTTTTACTGAAAAAATTAAACTAAAATGTCATTTTGCTCAAAACTATTCAAGTTTTATTAGTAAAAAACAATTAGGTTTAAGTGAAAATTTAAACGTTTTCGAGAACTCATGGCCTAAAATTAATCAGTCGAATAATAGTAAATTTTTACAAAGTGGAACAAAAGATTTCGTTATTTATTCTTATTCAATTTCAAACAATCTAATTAAAGAAGCTTTTTCAAAACTTGGAATTAAATTTAGAATCACAAATTTGATTCGAGAGGCTAGCATTATAATTGGACTAAAAGAACCTCTAAAACAAAATTTAAAATTAAAAGAATTAGCAAAATATAAACAAATCCCTATTTATTCTTTAAATAAATTAAGTTTATATTATTTTTTAAAACTCGTCCAAACTCTTCAGTCTTAACCTTTTTAAGACTAAAAAGCGTTAAAATTAACTTTTACCTTGTCATTTAGTTTAATTTCATGTATATTAATAAAAAAAAAAATTAAAGAAAAATTAACATGGATTCCTCTATTTCATTATAATTTGAGTACGATTCAGTTATAATTACTATAACTGTCCGTCTAACTTACAGTTACACGTACAGTTCTATGGACAGTTACGTGTACTGTTCTATGGATGACAGTTATACTTATACTTATAATTAAAGTTATGCTTTATTGGAAATCTTCCGCTAACCATATATGTTAAACTGTAGTCAACATAATCAAATAATTGGAACAGCTATCGGAAAAACATTAGTTTACGTCGACTACGAGTCGACAAGGGTTTCAATACCATATGCAAATTTTTAAAATTAACAAATTCATATAAAAATAGAAAATAGACGTAAAAGTGTCCTTCAAATGGATCACTTTTACGTCTATTATTTGTTGGTTAAATTAATATAATTCATCTTCTTGATGTACCTGAATTGTACAATCTGATTTTGGATAGGCAATACATGTTAAAACAAAACCTGCTTCTACTTGATCATCATCTAAAAAAGTTTGTTCTGATTGATCAATTTCACCTTCTGTTACTTTACCAGCACATGTTGAACATGCACCAGCACGACATGAGTAAGGCAACTCAATTCCCTGCTCTTCGGCAGCGTCTAAAACAAATACATCATCATTACAGTCAATTGTTGAATCAATACTGTGTTCTTCACTCAATAATGTCACTTTGTAAGCGACCATAGAACTCCTTATTTTACATAAATATACAATATAAAGCAATTCTTAAAATTGTAATTTTAATATTACTTTACTATTTTCTATTATACTATTATACTACAGAAATTTACTACAAATAAAAAATTTTTATTTACTTAAATGTTTGTTTTAATCGGCTCGCTTTTCCTTTTAAATTTCTAAGATAATATAATTTTGACCTACGAACTTTTGATGAACGTAAAACTTTGATAGAATCAATTTTAGGTGAATGAATTAAAAAAATCCGTTCAATACCAATTCCTTGTAGTGTTTTACGGACAGTAATTGTTATATTAATTGAAGTATTTTTTATAGCAATAATAGTTCCCTCATAAGATTGAACTCGTTCTTTATTTCCTTCAATAATTTTTACACCAACTCTGATACTATCTCCAACTTTAAGAAGTGGAAGATTTTTTTTTAAAAACCTTTTTTCAACTTTAGAAATTATTTGTTGAGTATTTAATTTAGCCATAGCTTTGAATATTACGTAAAATTATTTCTTTAATAATAATACTACACTTAAATTGTAAAAAAAACAACATAAAAAATAGAGAAAATGCATTCGACTGGGTTCGAACCAGTGACGTTCCAGAGGAAAACGGATTATGAGTCCGGTGCCTTCAACCACTCGGCCACGAATGCTAAAAAAAAATGGAGCTGATGGGAGTTGAACCCATGTCCATCTAAAAGTTTTTAATGTACTCATTCACAGGTATAGTTTCAAAGAACAAAATCGTATTACGAGTTAGTCTAAACTAAACTAAACACAAATGTCTAGTATTAGTGAAAAAAATTTTTAATTATGTGTAATATTCAAAATTAAACAGCAAATCTTACAAAATTTGACTGGTTTTTTTTAATTTGAAATCCTACAAGAGGAAGAAATGATAAAATTAAATTTTTAGCAGTTATTATAAATATGTATGTTTTTGTGAAGGATACAGCTTCAACCTGAGTCATACTTTAATTACCTTTAAATGTCGAAACCAAAACAGCCCCAAGTTATTATTTTTCACAACTTTAATACAATGAAAAAAATTTAACGCATAAGCATGAAGGGAATCGAACCCTTGACTTTCAGAATCGGAATCTGATGCTCTATCCACTGAGCTACATGCTTTTAATGCAAACTTTTATGATCCTGGTTGTCAAATTTGCTATTCAAACTAAGGTTGCATCAAAAAATAAACTAAAAGTTATTTTTAATTTACTTTTTGATGCAACCTCAATTTTAGTAGTAAATTTTTCCACCACCCCATTTTTCTGTAACAATTTTTGGTTGTAATAAAATATGACCTGCAATTGCATATAAATCATCATCAGTTACTGAACGCATACGAGGATAAAGATCCGCACTTTTAATACTTGGATGAACTTCAGCAATTGAATCTAACCCGTCATATGAAGTTGGATTTTTTAAATAATCAATTAATGCATCAATATTATCACGACGGGGAGTTGCTAAGCTTAAAGCTTCTGGATCTAAGCCAACATTTGGATTTGTTTTAGTAACCCCACCTACGTGACAAGCACCACAGGTAGCATTAAATAGACGTTTTCCACGTTTCACTTGTTCAGGTGTTAATACAACTGTTTTACCTGAAGCATCTTTCACGACTGTTCGTGTTGCTTCATCCAAATCAATTGCTGACGCCGTTGTTACACAGAAACTAAATATACCTACTAATACTACAGAAAAGATTTGTGAGTACTTTTTAAACATAATTTTAAAAAATTGTTTACAAACTTGAAACCAAGAAAATTTTGAAACTAAATAGTTAAATCTTTTTCTTATTTTTTAGTTTTCCCATATTTGCAATTAGACCCCGTAATCTAATATTTTCCCATCCAGCAACTAAAACAGTTAAAATTATAAGAACTTGACTAAATAAAAGAATTGGATCTAATCTCCAACCATGAACCATTAAGATACAACTATAAAGAAAACCAATCGTTGCAAAAAATATATCTTCATCTCTTGCTACTTCAGGTTTCACATTTCTAAGAAAATACAAGACTAATACGCCAATACTAACAATGATACCTAAAAATATATTTGGACCAAAACTTACATTTATCATAAGACATTTCCTTTTAACTTAAAATATCCTAAGATGAGTTTAACTAAAAACAAAAGATTTTAAAATTTTAAGCGCGCGTTACTCGGTCACTTTTACTAATAACTACTAACGCAATACCGATTGCAAGTAAAACAATAGCACCTGCAACTAAACTAGAAATAAAATTTGCTAATGAAGGTGTCATTTATAAAATTCCCTTTTATTTTAAAAATAATAAAGTTAAATTTGTAATATTAACTACATTGATTATTGTATCAACTTTTTAATAAAATTATAACTACTACTATATATTTTATTAAAAAATTTCTAACTGAAATAAAAAAATATTAAAGATATAAGTTTAATACTAATTTCAAATTTTTATTTTATGCTGCTATCCTACGATTCTGACATAATAAATAGATTTGAAAATCATATTAAGACTTATATCATGGAATCACAATACTAAACTTTTCTAAAATAGTCAATGTTTAAAATTTTTAAAGGTATTAATTGTATTGCTATTAAACTCAAATTTTGTTATTATTATATTGAAGCCCGGATAGCTCAGTTGGTAGAGCAGTGGATTGAAGATCCTCGTGTCACCAGTTCGAATCTGGTTCTGGGCATTTTCAATTAACTTGATTCTTTGAGTCGAAAAATTTAATTAGATACTCATTGAATTTTAATTTGATAGTTCCAGTAGGTCCATTTCTTTGCTTAGCTATAATTAAATCGATTAGTACAGGCACAGTTACCTGAGCTTGAAATGATGAATTTGGAGAATAATTTAATTTAGAACGAGATAACAGCAAAACTAAATCTGCATCTTGTTCAATAGAACCGCTTTCACGTAAATCAGATAAAATTGGACGTTGATTAATACGATTATCCACATTTCGACTTAATTGAGATAAAGCTATGATAGGAATATTGAATTCCTTAGCTAAAGTTTTTAAGGATCTCGTAATATGTGATAGCTCTTGCACACGATTTCCTTCTTTAAAATCTAAACTTTGCATTAATTGAAGATAATCAATAATAACTAATCCAATTTGTGATTGTTCTAAAATTACAGTTTTAATCTTTGATCGTATTTCTTGAACTGATAAATTTGAACTATCATCAATAAAAAAAGGAAGTCTTGCAAGAATTCGAATTATTTTATTCAATTTTATCCAATTTGTTTGAGTTAAATTTCCACTTCTTAATTTCATTTGATCAATTTCCGTTTCTGTCGATAAAAGTCGATAAAGAATTTGTTCTTTCGACATCTCTAAACTACAAAATAAAATTGGTAGTTTAGATAATTTCATACAATTTAAAGCAATATTTAAACTTAAAGCTGTTTTACCCATTGAAGGTCGTCCAGCAATAATTATTAAGTCTGATTTTTGAAAACCTTGGGTTAATTCATCTAAACTAGAGAAACCTGATGGTAAACCCGGTAGTGTAGGATTTAAAAATTTTTCTTTTAATTCCAAGAATAATTCATTTAAAATTTGAGCTGTACTTGTAATTTTTGTTGGACGAATCTGGTTGGTTAAATCAAATAATTCTTGTTCAATCTTTGTTAGTATAGTTTCTAAGGATTGATTTGTAATATAACCTGAATTAATAATCTTATATCCAAATTTAATTAAACAACGTTTTAAAAATTTTTCTTTAACGATACGAATATATTCATTAAGGTATGAAAATGTTGGAGTTTGATTTCCAAGATCTAATAAAACTTTTATCCCACCAATTTTTGAAATTAAGCCGTTGTCTTGCAAAAAAATCGTTAATGTAACGATGTCAATAGAAAGTTTAGAAGTATCCATTTTTAAAAGACTTTGATACAATTCTTGATGATTTTTAAAATAAAAAGCATCTACAGTAAGATTTGGTTGAATTATTTCAATTACTTCTGAATTAAAAATCATACAACTTAGAATCATTTTTTCAGCTAAAAAATTATGAGGTAATGACTTATCAATTAAAACTTTGTTATTAACTTTATTAAAAGAATTCATATTGAGATTAATTAATTTTTAATCACTTGTAGTTTTAGTCTATCAAAATTATAATAGGATGTAAGCGTCCTTAGTTCAGTTGGTAGAACGCTAGTCTCCAAAATTAGATGTCGAGGGTTCAAATCCTTCAGGACGCGCTTCTCTTCTTAAGAGGTTAATACTTGTTAATAGAATTCAAAAGGTTAATAAAATCAGAGTTTTTTAAATATCTTATTTCAAACTACATTGTTAAATTTTTATGGCTAAAAAAATTACTGCATTAATTAAATTGGCTTTACCTGCAGGAAAAGCAACACCAGCACCTCCGGTTGGTCCTGCTTTAGGACAACACGGTGTAAATATTGCAGCATTTTGTAAAGAATACAACGCACGAACAAGTGAAAAAACGGGACTTGTTATTCCTGTTGAAATATCTGTTTATGAAGATCGAAGTTATACTTTTATTTTGAAAACACCACCTGCCTCAGTTTTATTAGTTAATGCAGCTAAAATTAAGAAAGGTTCTTCAACTCCAAATCGTGTAATCGTTGGTTCTATTACTCAAGCACAATTAAAAGAAATTGCAAATATAAAATTACCCGACTTAAACACTACAAACATTAATAGTGCCATGAAGATTGTTGAGGGAACTGCCCGAAATATGGGTATCTCAATTGTAGATTAAATTAAAGAATAAATAAGTTTTTAGTGGAGAAATTTATGCGAAGGTTATCACGTCGTAACAAAGAAAATATTGAAAAAACTAAGAATCAAATTTATTCAAATTTGGATGAGGCTATAAGAATCTTAAAAGATACTGCAACAGCCAAATTTGTTGAGAGCGTAGAATTTCATGCAAATTTAAATATTGATCCTAAATATGCCGATCAACAATTACGAACAACAGTAACATTACCACATGGAATTGGTAAACAATTAACGATAGCAGTTTTAACAGATGATGAAAAATTTGATGAAGCAAAAAATGCTGGTGCTGATATTATTGGCAATGATGAGTTAATTGAAAATATTACGAAAGGTATTATTGATTTTGATTTATTAATTGCAACTCCTAATATGATGCCAAAATTAGCAAAGCTTGGTCGTGTATTAGGACCAAAAGGATTGATGCCGTCACCAAAATCAGGGACAGTAAGTAATACTTTAGAACAAACAATAACAGAGTTTAAAAAAGGAAAATTTGAATATAAAGCTGATAAAACTGGCATTGTTCATGTTAGCTTTGGAAAGTCCAATTTTGATGCTAATCAATTAATTAATAATCTACAAGTATTATATAATTCGATTGAAAAAAATCGTCCGTCAGGAGTAAAAGGTAAATACTTCAAAAGTTTATTTATCTGTACTTCAATGGGACCATCTATTAGATTAGATTTAACGGCCTTTAGCTAGAATTTTTAGAAATATAGTAAGTTTATTTATACACACTCATATATTATGTCAGAAAAAATTAATCAAATTGTTGAAGAATTGAAAACATTAACTTTATTAGAAGCTTCAGAACTAGTTACAGCAATTGAAGAGACATTTGGAGTAGATGCTTCAGCAGTAACTGGTGGACCTGTAGTAATGGCTCCTACAGGACCTATAGAAGAAGTTGAAGAAAAAACAGAGTTTGACTTAAGTCTTGATGAAGTTCCTACGGATAAAAAGATTCCAGTATTAAAAGTTGTTCGTGGTATCACAGGTCTTGGATTAAAAGAAGCTAAAGAATTAGTTGAATCAGCTCCAAAAGTTATTCAAGAAGCTATAGCAAAAGACGCTGCTGAAGCAGCTAAGAAACAAATTGAAGAAGCTGGTGGTAAAGCGTCAATAAAATAATTTCCGTTTTTTGTAATTAATTAATAATATAGTTGACTTTTTTTAGTAACTATATTATTATTAAGTATATTATAGCTTCATTTAATTGATAATAATCACACATTTTAATACTCGCGGAGTAGAGCAGCCTGGTAGCTCGTTGGGCTCATAACCCGAAGGTCAATGGTTCAAATCCATTCTCCGCTATAAATCTTAATTAAAAAAAAAGATTTTTTTATTAAAATTGTATGTAGGAAATTACATTTTTTATAAAGTTTAAAACATGACATTAAATTTACAAACACCTTTTCCAACATTTGGTGGAAGTACCGGAGGCTGGTTAAGATCAGCCGAAGTTGAAGAAAAATATGCTATTACATGGACAAGTTCAAAAGAACAAATTTTTGAGATGCCCACTGGTGGTTCTGCCATTATGCGAAATGGAGAAAACCTATTATATTTAGCTCGTAAAGAACAATGTTTAGCTTTAGGAACTCAATTACGAACTTTTAAAATTAATAATTACAAAATTTATCGAATTTTTCCAAGTGGTGAAGTTCAATATTTACATCCTAAAGATGGAGTGTTTCCCGAAAAGGTTAATCCAGGACGGGTCTCTGTTAATAGTCGTAATTTTTCAATTGGGAAGAATCCAGATCCGGCGTCAATTAAATTTAGTGGAAAGACAACCTACGATAGTTAATGAATATTTAAGATTAGTTGTATACACTAATCTTTTAGGCGAGATGGCAGAGTTGGTCGATTGCGTCTGATTTGAAATCAGATGAATCTTTGCGGATTCCGTGGGTTCGAATCCCACTCTCGCCTTCTAAAATGAAACTTTAACAAAAAACCATTTTTTTATTTTGCTTAACTGTGTCAAATAATATAAAAATTCGTTTATGAGTAAAGTTTACGATTGGTTGTGCGATTCGAAGTTATGTTAGTAGATGGGTTAAAATCCCATACAGTTGTGCTCTACTGTTAAGTGTTCTGGTTGGCGAAAGAATGGTTATCAAACGTCAAAAGCCCAGAAAAAATATACGACTGGTCAAGAAGCTCAACGGTGGATCAGGTCTATTAACACAAGTGTATATGGTTATCTACCAAGAGAATCGATGGAATAAAGTATCGTAACGTAAGTTGAGCTGTAGCACATAAAGGATAAAGGCTAACCAACTGGATTCAGAGCATCTTTGGCTACCGGTACAAAGTCGAGACCTAAGTACGCAGCAGTACTAACATAGAACGAAGTAACCCATTAACGCTCCAACTGATTTGTTGGTCGGACCACTATATGCGTAAAATGGGAGGGATGCACCAAGAAGCAAATGCCTAGCATGAATTAACATGCATTGCTCAGAAGGAAGGAGTAATGGCCAGGATATGCTGACGTGGTGCAGGGAAATATAGATGCTTTATAACAAGTAAGGTTAAACTCAATATGAAAAATATAAATAGCTGGAAAGATAATCATTGGTCTATCATTGAAAAAAATGTCTTCCGCCTTCAACTTAGAATATATAAAGCAGCGACGAATCAAGAATTTAAGAAGATGTACAAGATACAAAAACTTCTTATTACAAGTCAGTCGGCAAAATATCTTTCTCTTAAACTGGTAAAACAAAGGAGTACTGATAGGACAATATTAAAAACTTCTAAATTAAAGTCTAGAGGAAATCAACATAGAACATTTCTTTTAACGATTGAAAACAGATCAAAGCAAATGTTAGTCTATCTTGTTTTATATCCACAATGGAAAGCGGAATTTGAAGCAGAAAATTCTGGATTTAAGCCCGATAAATCAGAATTAGAGACTATAAAAAGTATTTTTCTTGGAATTTCTAGAAGCCCTAAATGGGTATTAAATGGAAAGATTTTGAATTCGTCTAACAAAATTGATCACAAGTACTTATTAAATAAATGTAATACATTTCCAGAATTGTACCAGCAAATTCGATTATATTTAAAAGCGGGTATTCTTGATGGTAAGAAAAACATTCTTTCAGAATTGAATACTCCACTTTCTTGTTTACTAATAAATATTGCATTACATGGATTAAAGACGTATATTGACAAGTATATAAAAATTCTCACTGGTAACAGTGACTCTAGTACTTTTGTTCGTTATGGCACTAATTTTGTTGTTCTTCATCCGAATCAGAAAGTTCTGAAAAACATAAAAAGCGTTATTATAAAATTTCTCAAACCGATTGAGTTTAAACTAAATTTAAAGAAAACTCAAATCACGCATACATTGCTTCCAGGATTTACATTTCTTGATTTTGATATTTTTCAACGAATAAAATGTGTTAGAGTACAAAAACGACTTAAAAAGAGTGAATCAAATTTGCAATTTATAACTTTAATAATTCCGTCGAAAAACAGTTTGAAAAAACATAAATTAGAGATTCGTCAACTCATTCGACGTTATCGAGGCGCTAGTCAAGAACGATTGCTTCAGAAACTGAATCCGGTTATCCGTAACTGGGCACTGTCTAGAAGTACTCAGATGTCTATTAAGACTTTTCAAGTATTAGATCAATTTGTGATTTTACATCTCTGGAAATGGATGAAAAGGCGTCATCCCTTGATGTTAAACTATAAGCTTAAGAAAAAATATTGGCATCAAGTCGGAACCAAAAAATGGGTATTTGGTATAAAAACTAATGACAAAATTACATTGCAATTACAATTACACTCAAAAATACCTATTAAACATTTTTTAAAAGTCAAAGAATTAATAAACGAGACTAATTAATATTTCTAATTTAAGCTAGATTAATTCAAGAAAAAGATGGTCCATGTCAAATCTGTAGAAGTTTATTTTATTATTTCCAAAAGATGCTCTTAAATTAGATTTTATAAAGGCCTTACAGAGAAAAATCTGAGATATAATTTACACGTTTGTCATCAAGAAAAGACAATAGCTATATTTCCCAGGAGCCGTATGAGTTGAAAGGCTCACGTACGGTTTTGAAGAGGAGTAAATTAAGTAATTATTTTACTAACTCAACTGAAGAACGACTAGAAGTTCAAGCAATTGCTGATGATATTTCTAGTAAATATGTACCACCTCATGTGAATATTTTTTATTGTTTTGGAGGGCTTGTTTTTACTTGTTTCTTGATTCAAGTTGCTACTGGATTTGCTATGACTTTCTACTATAGACCAAGCGTAGTAGATGCATTTGCTTCAGTTGAATATATTATGACAAGTGTTAACTTTGGATGGTTAATTCGCTCTGTTCATAGATGGTCTGCTAGTATGATGGTGTTAATGCTAGTATTACATGTTTTCCGTGTATATTTAACAGGTGGGTTTAAAAAACCTCGTGAGTTAACATGGGTAACTGGTGTTATTTTATCTGTAGTAACTGTTTCGTTTGGTGTAACAGGTTATTCATTACCATGGGATCAAGTAGGATTTTGGGCTTGTAAGATTGTAACAGGTGTACCTGCCGCTGTTCCAATTATTGGACCACCATTAGTTTTAATTTTACGGGGTGGAGAGAGTGTTGGTCAAGCTACATTAACACGTTTCTATAGTGCACATACATTTGTCTTACCATTAGCAGCTGCAGTCTTAATGCTAACTCATTTTTTAATGATCCGGAAACAAGGTATTTCAGGACCTTTATAATCAAAAATAAAATTTTATAAACATTATTTAATTGTCTTATGTCAGTAATTAAAAAACCAGATTTGACTGATCCAAAATTGCGAGCTAAATTAGCAAAAGGTATGGGTCATAATTATTATGGAGAGCCGGCTTGGCCAAATGATCTTTTATATATCTTTCCAATAACGATGTTAGGAACATTAGCATGTTGTGTTGGTTTAGCTACCTTAGCTCCAACACAAATGGGAGAACCAGCAGACCCATTTAATACACCTTTAGAGATTTTACCAGAATGGTATTTTTTCCCAACATTCAATTTATTACGTGTATTACCGAATAAATTGTTAGGTGTTTTAGCTATGGCTTCTGTTCCAGCAGGTTTAATAACAGTACCTTTTATTGAAAATGTTAATAAATTCCAAAATCCATTCCGTCGACCAATAGCCAGTTTATTATTTATTCTTGGCTTCTTCACAGCAGTATGGCTTGGAATTGGTGCATGTTTACCAATTGATAAAGCTGTTTCATTAGGATTCTGGTAAAAAATATTAGTTATTAGCTAACAAAATTTGTTAACTAATAACTAATAATTGTTTGTTAAATAAACTAAGTAGTAAATAAATTCATTTGAATTGCGATTATAAAATAACTTAAAATACCTAAATAGGTTAAAATATTTAAAAAACGCTCAGCGGAACGAGGTGAACCTAATAGACTAGTTTTTGTAGCAAAACTTGAAAGTCCAATATTATTTTGAGGAATACGTAAGAAAATAATTAAGATTAAAAAAAGATTTATGAAAATTGCAATAAATTTAAATTTGAACATGGTTTTTGTTTTTTTTTTTAAGAATTTTTAATATCAGCTAAATAGTATAAGATAAACATGAGACATGTTATATATTAACTTCAAAGACTTCATTAAAAATTTTACCAACTTTATTACCAGAATCAATCGATTCTAACGGATCTTTTCTTAATCGATGTCGTAAACATAATGTAATAATTTGTTGAATATCTTCAACCGTAACTTTTTCTCTACCATTATAGGCAGCGTGAGCTTTTGCAGCACGGTTTGTTACAATATCACCTCTTAATCCATCAACATCTAATTGACTACAAACTTCTGAGATTTTAACCCTTAAATCATAATCAATCTCAACGGCTGGTAATAATTTTTGAGCGGCAATAATACGATTTCGTAATTCTTGTTGTTTCGATTCGTATTTTTCAATCCATACTTGTGGAATTTGATCAAATGATGTTCTTTCTTCTACAACTTTAACTCGTAGCATTGGATCTTTTACGGTACGAATTTCTGCATGCATTCCAAACCGATCTAAAAGTTGGGGACGTAATTCACCCTCTTCGGGATTACCTGAACCTACTAATACAAATCGAGCTGGATGACGAATTGAAATTCCTTCTCGTTCAACAGTATTCCAACCTGAAGCCGCAGAATCTAATAAAATGTCAACTAAATGATCATCTAATAGATTAACTTCATCAACATATAATATACCGCGATTTGCTTTTGCTAATAATCCAGGTTCAAAAGCTTTTATTCCTTCTGTCAAAGCTTTTTCAATATCAATCGTTCCACAAACTCTATCTTCTGTAGCGCCAAGTGGTAAATCAACCATTGGAATTTTGATTAGCTCAGTTTCAAGTACTTCATTATTTTGAATAGCTATTTTAACTTCGTTACTCATTAATTCTAAATCAGATTTATGAGAATTAAATGGATCATCTTTGACTACTTCAATCTCTGGTAATAAATCTGCAATAGCACGAATAGTTGTCGACTTTCCAGTTCCCCGATCACCCATAATCATAACTCCACCAATTTTAGGGTCAATAACATTTAGTTGTAAAGCTAGTTTCATTTCTTCTTGCCCAACAATCGCTGTAAAAGGAAAAACAGGAGTAGTAAAATTTTTTAAACTTTCTGTTACCATAATTTTGAATTAATTTTTTAAAAAGTAATTATTAATATATTTTTTGATTTTCGATTGAATTATTCGTAAAGTTTTGTCCCTAATTGGATAGCTAAAACAGCTGCTAATAAAGCAATACATAATGCTGTATAAACTTGTGAATCATAAATCATAGTAAGCTCCTAAATTTTTAAATTTTTTTAATTCTAAAAATTTGAATATGTGCTAATTTATAACAAAAATATTTTCTTTAAAATGTATCAATATACAATTATAAATGAAATTAAATTAATGAGTTATTTTTTTTTTTTAATTTTATTACCAACTTGATTTTGTTACACCAGGCAATAAACATTGATGTGCCATTTCTCGAAAAACATGACGGGATACTCCAAAATCACGAAAAACTCCACGTGGGCGACCTGTTTTCCAACAACGATTACGAATTCGGGTTTTTATACTATTTCGCGGAAGTTTTTGGAGTTCTGAATGAATTTCAATTTTATTTTCAAAATTGTTTGCATTTTTATACTCTATTAATAAATTTGCTCGTTTTAACGAGTATTTTTTTTCTAAACGAATACGTTTTTTTTCACGTTCGATCATACTTTTTTTAGCCATAAAATTTTAGTAATCGTAAATAAATAAAAAGAATGTTAAAAATATAGAACAAGACTATATTGAATTAAACTGATCTTACTTTACTTTTTAAAATTAAACAAGTTTAAATTTTCTTTAAGTAATTTTTCTGATCTTGGTTTATAATAGTGTATTAGAGAACTTTTCTGTAGTTTCATTGTAAGAAAGTCAAAAACCATTATTTAGTATTGAGGAATGTATTACTATGGCATTACCATGGTATCGTGTTCACACAGTTGTTTTAAATGATCCTGGAAGATTAATTGCCGTACATTTAATGCATACAGCTTTAGTTGCCGGATGGGCTGGTTCGATGGCTTTATATGAATTAGCTGTTTTTGATCCTTCTGATCCTGTTTTAAATCCAATGTGGCGTCAAGGTATGTTCGTTATGCCTTTTATGACGCGTTTAGGTATTACAGACTCTTGGGGAGGCTGGAGTATTACTGGAGAAAGTGTTTCGAATCCAGGAATCTGGAGTTTTGAAGGTGTGGCTTTATCACATATTATTTTATCCGGTATGTGTTTCTTAGCTGCTATTTGGCACTGGGTTTATTGGGATTTAGAGTTATTCCGTGACCCAAGAACAGGCGAACCAGCTTTAGATTTACCAAAAATTTTTGGTATCCATTTATTTTTGTCAGGTTTAGCATGTTTTGGTTTTGGAGCTTTTCACGTAACGGGATTATTTGGCCCAGGTATTTGGGTTTCAGATGCTTATGGTATTACAGGAAAAGTTCAACCGGTAGCTCCTGCATGGGGTGCTGATGGTTTTAACCCATTTAATCCTGGTGGTATTGCTGCGCATCATATTGCAGCAGGAATTTTTGGTATTTTTGCTGGTATTTTTCATTTAACCGTACGTCCTCCACAACGATTATACCGGGCATTACGAATGGGTAATATCGAAACAGTATTATCTAGTAGTATTGCAGCTGTATTTTTTGCTGCTTTTGTAACATCAGGTACAATGTGGTATGGTGCTGCAGCTACTCCTATTGAATTATTTGGTCCAACTCGTTATCAATGGGATAGCGGCTACTTCCAACAAGAGATTGAACGACAAGTTGAGTCATCTGTAAGTGAAGGATTATCGGAAAGTCAAGCTTGGTCTCGAATTCCAGATAAATTAGCATTCTATGATTATATTGGTAATAACCCTGCAAAAGGCGGTCTATTCCGTGCAGGTCCAATGAACAAAGGAGATGGTATTGCTGAGGCTTGGTTAGGTCATCCAATTTTCCGTGATAAAGAAGGTCGTGAATTAACAGTACGTCGCATGCCAGCTTTCTTTGAAACTTTCCCAGTTATTTTAGTTGATAAAGATGGTATTATTCGCGCAGATATCCCATTCCGTCGAGCAGAATCAAAATATAGTATCGAACAAGTAGGAGTAACTGTTGACTTCTACGGTGGTAAATTAAATGGTCAGACTTTTAAAGATGCACCAACGGTTAAGAAATTTGCTCGTAAAGCACAATTAGGAGAAGTTTTTGAATTTGATAGAACAAGTTTAGAATCAGACGGTGTATTTAGAAGTAGTCCACGTGGCTGGTATACTTTTGGCCACGCCAACTTTGCTCTATTATTCTTCTTCGGTCATTTATGGCATGGTGGGCGAACAATTTTCCGTGATGTATTCACAGGGATTGGTGCTGAAGTTACAGAGCAAGTTGAATTTGGTGCATTCCAAAAGCTAGGTGATAAGTCAACGAAAAAACAAGGTGCTGTGTAAAATGTAACCGAGTTTTTAAATTTATTTATATTTAAATAGGATCAAACAATGGAAGCTTTAGTTTATACATTTTTACTTATTGGTACTCTAATGGTAATTTTCTTTGCCGTATTCTTCAGAGAAACACCTCGAATTATTAGAAAATAAAACCATTTAAATGGTTTTATTTTTTAATCTTCATGTTCTTCAAATGGATCACGCAAATTCTTAGACGTTGGTCCAAAAGCTGTATAGATAGAATATGTAGTAATTCCTAAAAGTAAACTTGATACAAAAATTACAATAATAGTTGCTGTTTCCATGTTATATAATATTATAGATTAACACTTTAGTATTATATAGCATATACTACAAAAATTAATTTATTAGAAAATATTTTTATGGCATTACGAACAAGATTAGGTGAAATTTTACGCCCATTAAACGCTGAGTATGGTAAAGTTGCGCCAGGTTGGGGTACAACTCCAATTATGGGTGTAGTAATGGTTGCATTTTTAGTATTTTTATTAATTATTTTACAGATTTATAATTCATCTTTAATTATTGAAAATGTTGATGTCGATTGGGCAAATGGTATTGTATAATACTTTCAAGAATAATTTAAAAGGTTTTAATTCCTTTTAAATTATAAAAATAAACTATATTAAATATATATATATGTATATGGATATCATAAGTCTAGGTTGGGCCGGTTTAATGACAATGTTTACGTTTTCATTGGCATTAACTGTTTGGGCTCGAAATGGTTTCTAATTATTTAAATTTTTTGTAATATTTAAAACTCAAAATATTATGGAATTAATCCGATCTATATTTCCGTATGCAAGTCCAGAAATTGTTATAACAGCTGCTGTTTGTTTTTCTATGACTTTATTTGGTCTTTCTCTAGGATTTGCCTTATTAAAAGTTCAAGGTGAGTAGTTAATAATTTAATAATAATATGAAAATATTATTATTAAATTTTGAACTAACTTTAAATCGGAGACTAACAAAAATTAACTTTAATTTAACTATTGAAACGGGACTGACGAGACTCGAACTCGCAACTTCCGCCGTGACAGGGCGGTGCTCTAACCAATTGAACTACAATCCCCTATCATTACTCAACTTCTAATAATACAACCATAATAAAATTTTTTTATATGTTAATTTTTTTGTTGAGATAAGTAAGTTTAATTAAGGAGAAACAGGGATTCGAACCCTGGGTACAAAAAATGTACGATAGATTAGCAATCTATTGCTTTCGACCACTCAGCCATTTCTCCCGAACTTATTAATATTTAATGCTAATAAAGTAGATGGCTCTGGTGGGATTTGAACCTACGACCTTGGGCTTATGAGTCCCCTGCTCTAACCACTGAGCTACAGAGCCTTACACTACTTTCACATAAGAATCCTATCATATTCTACTAATAAAATGTAAAGTTTTTATTAGTAGAATAATCATAAATTTGAAAATAACAACACGAATTGAAAATATTGAAGTAAAAGTATATAATCTTATTTAAGTAATTGCAAATTTTAATTTTATGAACAATTTTTGGAAAAATGTCTCTCGTTATCCACGATTTTTTATTAGTAGTATGATGGGTCTAATTTTAATAGTATTAACACCGTTAAAAAACTTATTTAAAATTCCAAAGCTACGAATTATTTTAATCATATTTCTTGTAGGTTTTATCCTTTTATTGTATTTTGTTCTCCAACAAATGCTAGGTTTATAGTGATTTAAAACTTTCTCTTTTGTCAAAGTATTAACTGACTAATCATTCATTAATCGGTTAATACTTTGACAAAAGAGAAAGTTTTGAAAAATGGAACAAGGGAAATTTAGGCCCAGTAGGAATCGAACCTACATTAGAAACTTAGAAGGTTTCTGTCCTAATCCGTTAGACGATAGGCCCAGAATTAGTTTAAATAATATGGGTAATACAGGATTTGAACCTGTGACCTTCTGCTTGTAAGGCAGACACTCTACCGCTGAGTTAATCACCCATATTTACTATCTCACTAATATACCAATTTACTAAAAATTAGTTCAAATGTCAATATTCGAAATTCGTTTATTCAAATATTGTTTTTTTAATTTTAATTTGTTATTGTGTAATCTGACAATGAGGGTCGGTGTCCGAGTGGTTAAAGGAGGCGGATTGTAAATCCGTTGCGTTACGCTACGTTGGTTCGAATCCAACTCGGCCCAATTAAATTTACTTTTTAACACTACCTATCCTTTGTAGAGTAGAAAACATAATATAAAAAAATTTATTCTTGTTAGTTAGAAATAAATCTTAAATATATTTTAACAATTTACCGATAGTAAAAAGACTAAAAGCTGGTAAAGGGATTTGAACCCCCAACCTACGGATTACAAATCCGTTGCTCTACCGTTGAGCTATACCAGCACTAGTTTAAGTAGTTTTTCAAACAATTATTTGTAGTTAAGCCTAGCTCCTAGTCTAACAGAGTTAGTCGAAATAGTCAATAGACTTTTAAATATTTTATTGTATATTCTTTTTTTTATAATTTTATAATCCTATAAAAGTAATTCTAGGATTATAAAATTATAAAAAAATTTAAGTTTCAAACTGATTACCTCGACGATATTGTAAAAATGCGGCAACAAAAAGACCAAGTGCAGAAACACTGATCATTCCTAGAACTATTCCAGATAATAAAGGTTCTACCATTTATTTGTATGTTATGTAAATTAATATTGTTTTACTCGTATTATACATTCAATTGTTTAAATTCGAAATTTTAAATAAATTCAAAATTATCTAAATCCAATAGCAGCTTGCCACACAAAAGCTAATAATAAGAAAAACACTGGGATTATTGGTAACACATCTACAATTGGACTAAAAACAACATATGCTTCTGGTAAACGAGATAATAATAAAGTTTCCATAAGTAATTAATAATATATTTAAAAGTTTATGTAAAAGTAATTATATTAAATTTAATAATACTAATTCTACTATAAAGTTCTTGAAATTTTCGATTTATATTATTCTTAGTAAAGAATAAATAATTTTCATATATAATCTATATTATCAATTTGTAATTAAAAATTTTAGAAGTAAATATGACAGCTGCATTTTTACCTGCGATTTTAGTCCCCCTTGTTGGATTAATTTTTCCAGCAATTAGCATGGCATTGTTCTTTATCTATACTCAGACGAATGATATTAGTTAATGATTTAATGATTTGTTAACGTTTAGGTTTCGTATAATGTATAATGGTTACTATACATTATACGAAAGTCATTTTTTTTTTTACACTTTTTGTACTTAAAAAATTTAATATAAAAATTTCAATAGATTCTTATCGAAAACTTTTTATAATGATGTATAATTAATAGTTAGGTTGACAAGACTTAAATAAAAGATTAAAAAGTTGTTTATTTTTTCATTACTAAAATTAAAGGATTATTAAAATATGACCATTGCTATTGGGCAAAACCAAGAACGTGGCTTATTCGATCTAATTGATGATTGGTTAAAGAAAGATCGATTTGTTTTCGTTGGTTGGTCAGGTTTATTATTATTTCCAACGGCTTACTTAGCAGCAGGTGGTTGGATGACAGGTACTACTTTTGTAACATCATGGTACACTCATGGTTTAGCAAGTTCTTACCTTGAAGGTTGTAACTTTTTAACAGCAGCAGTTTCTAGTCCAGCAAACAGCATGGGTCACTCATTATTATTATTATGGGGACCTGAGGCACAAGGCGACTTTACACGTTGGTGTCAAATTGGTGGTCTTTGGACATTCGTTGCTCTACACGGTGCATTTGGTCTAATTGGCTTCTGTTTACGTCAATTTGAAATTGCACGATTAGTAGGTATTCGTCCTTATAATGCTATCGCATTTTCAGGTCCTATTGCTGTATTCGTTTCAGTGTTCTTATTATACCCATTAGGTCAAGCTAGTTGGTTCTTTGCACCTAGTTTTGGTGTAGCAGCAATCTTCCGTTTCTTATTATTCTTACAAGGTTTCCATAACTGGACATTAAATCCGTTTCATATGATGGGTGTTGCCGGTATTTTAGGTGGTGCTTTATTATGTGCAATTCATGGTGCAACTGTTGAGAATACATTATTTGAAGATGGTGATGCTGCAAATACATTCCGTGCATTTACACCAACTCAGTCGGAAGAAACATATTCAATGGTTACTGCTAACCGTTTCTGGTCACAAATTTTTGGTGTAGCATTCTCGAATAAACGTTGGTTACACTTCTTTATGTTATTTGTCCCTGTTACTGGTTTATGGACAAGTGCTATTGGGATTGTTGGTTTAGCACTAAACTTACGTGCATATGATTTTGTTTCACAAGAATTACGTGCAGCTGAGGATCCAGAATTTGAAACGTTCTATACAAAAAATATTTTATTAAACGAAGGTATACGTGCTTGGATGGCTGCACAAGACCAACCTCATGAAAACTTCGTATTCCCTGAGGAGGTATTACCACGTGGAAACGCCCTTTAATAGTAGTATCGCGGGTCGCGATATCGAGTCTACAGGATTTGCTTGGTGGAGTGGAAACGCTCGTTTAATTAATGTTTCTGGTAAATTATTAGGTGCTCACGTAGCACATGCTGGTTTAATGGTATTTTGGGCCGGCGCTATGATATTATTTGAGGTATCGCACTTTGTTCCAGAAAAACCATTGTATGAACAAGGTTTTATCTGTATGCAGCATTTAGCTACATTAGGTTACGGAATTGGACCTGGCGGTGAAATCACAACAACTGTACCATATTTTGCTGTTGGTGTTATTCATTTAATTTCGTCTGCAGTATTAGGATTTGGCGGTATTTACCATTCATTACTAGGTCCAGATACATTAGAAGAATCATTCCCATTTTTTGGTTATGATTGGCGTGATAAAAATAAAATGACAACAATTTTAGGTATTCACTTATGTCTTTTAGGTTGCGGTGCTTTTTTATTAGTTATTAAAGCAATGTACTTAGGCGGTGTTTATGATACTTGGGCACCAGGTGGTGGTGATGTTCGTTTTATTACAACTCCAACATTAAACCCAATTGTAATTTTTGGTTACGTCTTCCGTTCACCATTTGGTGGTGATGGTTGGGTTGTTTCTGTAAATAATATGGAAGACATTGTAGGTGGTCATATTTGGGTTGGAATCTTATGTGTCACTGGGGGTATTTGGCATATATTTACAAAACCTTTTGCTTGGGCACGTCGAGCTTTTGTATGGTCTGGAGAAGCCTATCTTTCTTATAGTTTAGCGGCTATTTCACTTATGGGTTTCACGGCTGCATTATACTCTTGGTATAATAACACAGCATATCCGAGCGAATTATATGGTCCTACTGGTCCAGAAGCTTCTCAATCTCAAGCATTTACATTTTTAGTTCGTGACCAACGTTTAGGTGCTAATGTTTCATCAGCACAAGGTCCTACTGGTTTAGGTAAATATTTAATGCGTTCACCAAGTGGAGAAATTATTTTCGGTGGTGAAACTATGCGCTTCTGGGATTTACGTGCGCCGTGGGTTGAACCATTACGTGGTCCAAACGGTTTAGATATCAATAAAATAAAAAATGATATTCAACCATGGCAAGAACGTCGTGCTGCAGAATATATGACTCATGCACCTTTAGGTTCACTTAACTCTGTTGGTGGTGTAGCAACAGAAATTAACTCTGTTAACTATGTTTCACCACGTTCATGGTTATGTTGTTCACATTTCTTCTTAGCTTTCTTTTTCTTAGTTGGTCATTGGTGGCATTCAGGCCGTGCCCGTGCTGCAGCAGCTGGTTTTGAAAAAGGTATTAATCGTGCCAATGAACCTGTCTTATCAATGCGTCCTATTGATTAATCTCATTAATTATTAATCAAATTTCTTTTTACCTAACTTTCAAAGTTAGGTAAAAGATACAGTTTTTTATATTAACTTTAATTTATATCTCTTCAAAACATCAGCAAGAAGACAAAATTTTATGAACCTTACTTTTTAATAAGTTTTAGTTTATAGATTAATGGGTTACCTGGGATTTGAACCCAGAACTACTCGATTAAAAGCCGATTACTCTACCATTGAGTTAGTAACCCTAAATAGATATTAACATAAAATTCTAAAACTAATCAAACGTTAAATATTTTAATGCTAAAAATAATATTTTTACTTTTGAGATTTTAAAGTAGAATTATAAATAACATTATTAGTTATTTTATTACTTAAAGTTTTATTAAAAAATAAGGATTTCAAAATGATTAATTGGCAAATTATAGGACAATTAGTAGCAACAGGTGTTATTATGTTAGCTGGTCCAGCGGTGATTGTTCTATTAGCTTTAAAAAAGGGTAATCTTTAATCTTATCTATAGATCCATAGAATCATCGATATAAAAAATTATCAAAAATATTTATGATAACTGCTTTAACTGCTTTATTAGTTTTAATTTCATTAGGTTTGGTTGTAACAGTTCCTGTTGCATTAGCTACCCCGGGTGAGTGGGAAGCTTCAAAAGGTAATTTTAATCGTGTTTTTCAAGCATGGGTAAGTCTTGTCATTGTCATTGCTGCAGCTGACGGTATTGCATCAGCAATTTAATGTTCTAGAAATTATAGTTTTAACTATAATTTCTAGATATTTAAGTCTTGACAGATAGAAGAAACTTTAGTATTCTTGGGTATAAAGAAGAGATGACAGTATTTATTGGGCTTGCGGGCATAGCTCAGTGGTAGAGCGCAACCTTGCCAAGGTTGATGTCGCGCGTTCGAATCGCGTTGCCCGCTTAATTCAATTTTATACTAAAACTCTTTTGAAAAATTATTATCAAATGATTACTCAATTATTGCCCCCATCGTCTAGAGGCCTAGGACAGCTCCCTTTCACGGAGCAGACAGGGATTCGAATTCCCTTGGGGGTATACTTTTTATTTATAGTTTATTATAAAACAGTTTGCTAATATTTAGGTTACTTTTATTTTTTGTATTTAAAGAGAAAATAGACAAAATACTCCTCTGTTACTACTTACAATGGTCTTCTGGAAAAGTTCTAAGAAATTTCAAAAATTAAAAGTTGATTACATTACCTTCAATCTTAACAATGGGAAAAAAGAAATTGCTTAAAGCTTCAGAAGGTCCTGCTTATCAAACAAAAGAAGGGAAAAAATTGGTCAAAGAGCGTGTTTTAATTTATTTTCTTAATGAAAGAACCTGATTCTTACGTTTTTACTAATGGATCTAATCGTTCTAAAATTTTAACCCGTGAAACTATTACAAAAGCTGTAAATCTAGTCACACGTAAGGAGATTATTGATTATTAGTAAACCCAATATTACTAGTCATAGTTTTCGAATTGGATAAATTTCACAGTTATGGAAAGATTCTAAAAATATTGAATTTGTCAAACAAACCATTGGTCATCGAAGATTAGATACTACTTCGGCTTATGTTACCAATTTATCTGATCAGGAAAGAAAGGATCGAATTGCTGAGGTCTATATTCTTAATTGTCTTCTGAGAGGATATTCAAGTGGCCCTGAAGGCCACTTGATTGCTTGATATTAGAAGTTATCTATTGCCTCATGAATAGCATCGAGCGCACAAACTTTTTGCTCAACCTTCGGTTCTTCTTCGAAAGCTGCAAGCATAGGATCTTCTTTTTTAAAGTCCGAAAAGTTCACCTGTTTGGCTTTCTGTCGAGATTTTTTATAAACGATTGATCGTTTTAATTCTCCTTCCGCCGTTCTGGTAACGACTTCAGAACCTTTAGAGGGGGTATAGATTTCGATTTGACGAGCAGCATCGTTTTCTGCAATAACCACCTGACCAGTAGATTTTTCTGCGAAAACTTGAATAGGCTCCTCTTCGGGAAGATACTCAAAATAATCTTCACATTTATAACAATTGGCAGTACTAGTAAAATAGACTACCCCCAGCAAAGTAGCATATGGTAGTACTGCAAAGGCAGAGCCTACCAGTCCAAGCACGGTAATTCCAACTGCTCTAGCAAGGAATCGAATTCGATTATCTGCCACAAATATCAAACTACCTAGTTTCATTAACAAAATATCATTATTACTTAGTAATCTTAACGCTAAAAAGCGCATTAGATTTGGAGTCAATACTAAAGCCTGATTTTTGACTTTCGCCTTAACTATGTTGAAAACCAACTTAATGATCCTTGGATCTTTGACCAAAACGCTTTCGCTATCTCGGATACAACTTAATATTGTATAGGCTAACTCAGTTTCACTAACAAATTCTAGACCTCCTCCTCGTGGATTAGGTATAGTTTTATTCCTTTTTTGTAATTGTTTTTTAACTACTGCTCTAATAACTTTACCTATTGCAGCGGATATTAGAAAAGCTAATACCATTACATAAGCATCACTAATCTCTAATGTTCGTCGAGGCGTGATTATGAAAAGTGTCATAAGTATAATTTATTTAAGAATATTTTTTGTAAATAAAGTAAGATTCAATAAGTTTAGGCAAATTTACCTGCTGTAGAAGCAATTAAAAAAGATGCATATGTTAGAATATAACCTACTGCAAAGTGAACTAAGCCAACTAAACGAGCTTGAACGATTGATAATGCTACAGGTTTATCTCGCCAACGAACTAAATTAGCTAATGGTGTACGTTCATGTGCCCAAACTAATGTTTCAATTAATTCTTGCCAATAACCACGCCATGAAATTAAGAACATAAACCCTGTTGCCCAAATTAAATGTGCAAACAAGAATGCCCATGCCCAAACCGATAAATTGTTCATACCAAACGGATTGTAACCATTGATTAATGGAGATGAATTCAACCATAAATAATCTCGTAACCAACCCATGATATAATTTGATGATTCGTTAAATTGACTAGGATTACCACCCCAAATTGTCATATGTTTCCAATGCCAATAGAAAGTTACCCAACCTATTGTATTTAGCATCCAAAACATAGCTAAGTAGAATGCATCCCATGCTGAAATATCACATGTACCTCCACGGCCAGGACCATCACATGGGAAGCTGTAACCAAAATCTTTTTTATCAGGCATTAGTTTAGATCCACGAGCATCTAAAGCACCTTTTACAAGAATTAAAGCTGTTACATGTAAACCTAAAGCAATGGCATGATGAACTAAAAAATCACCAGGGCCTATTGTTAAAAATAAATCATTTTTATCATTATTAATAGCTTCTAACCAACCAGGTAACCACACTTGATTACCTGCTACTGTTGCAGGACTAGTTGAAGAGGATAGTAATACATTAAATTGATAAACAGCTTTACCTGAAGCTGCTTGAATATATTCAGCAAATACAGGTTCAAACAAGATTTGTTTCTCTGGTTGACCAAAAGCAACAACTGTATCGTTATGAATATATAAACCTAATGTATGGAAACCTAAGAATAAAGATGCCCAACTTAAATGAGAAATAATTGCTTCTTTATGCTCTAACATTCGGGCTAAAACATTATTTTTATTTAACTCAGGATCATAATCACGTACAAAGAAAATTGCACCATGTGCAAAAGCACCAACCATTAAGAAACCAGCAATATATTGATGATGCGTATATAAAGCTGCTTCAGTTGTAAAATCTTTTGATAAAAATGCATATGGTGTTAGTGCATAAATATGTTGTGCCGTTAACGAAGTAGCAACACCTAAAGATGCTAACGCTAAACCTAATTGCATATGCAATGAATTTGTAATTGTTTCAAATAAACCAATGTGGCCAGCACCTAATCGACCTCCCGGAGGCCGATGAGCGTCCAAGATTTCTTTCATATTGTGACCGATACCAAAGTTTGTTCGATACATGTGGCCTGCTACAATAAATACAACAGCGATAGCTAATTGATGATGAGCAATATCACTTAACCATAATGATTGTGTTTGAGGATGGAAGCCACCTAAAAAAGTTAAAATTGCAGTACCAGCACCTTCGCTTGTTCCATAGATGTGTGTCGCGCTATCTGGATTTTCTGCATAGACAGTCCAGTTACCTGTAAAAAATGGAGTTAAACCTGCTGGATGAGGTGGAGTTGTTAAAAAATTGTCCCAACTAACCTGAATACCACGCGATGCTGGAATTGCTACGTGAACTAAATGACCTGTCCATGCTAAAGAGCTAACACCTAATAAACCAGATAAATGATGATTTAATCGTGACTCATTATTTTTAAACCAAGATAAACTTGGACGGAATTTTGGTTGTAAATGTAACCAACCAGCAAACAATAAAACACATGAGAACATTAGTAATCCGATTGAACCTAGATACAATTGTTGATTCGTTCGGAACCCAATTGTGTACCACCAGTGATATACACCTGAATATGCAATGTTCACAGGATAAGTATTACCTTTGCTGAAAGCCTTTAATGCCGAATCTCCAAAATGTGGATCCCAGATTGCATGTGCAATTGGTTTTACTTTTAACGGATTAGTTACCCACTTTTCAAAGTTTCCTTGCCAAGCTACATGAAAAAGATTACCAGAGGTCCATAAGAAAATGATTGCTAAGTGACCAAAATGCGATGCGAAAATTTTTTGATATAAATTTTCTTCTGTCATACCGTCATGTGCTTCTAAATCATGAGCGGTTGCAATACCGTACCATATTCGTCTAGTTGCTGGATCTTGTGCTAGGGCTTGGCTAAATTTTGGGAATTTAGTTGCCATAATTATTAAATACCTTATTTATATAAATTTTAATTTTGAATAAAAATAGTCAGTAATTTCAAGATATACTCATTGAAGTTGACTCAAATTTTTAACTAATTGATATTGCACGTGCTAAGAAGAATGACCACGTTGTTCCAATACCGCCTAGTAAATAATGAGCTAACCCAACAGCACGACCTTGAGTAATACTTAATGCGCGTGGTTGAATTGCTGGAGCAAAATTTAATTTATTATGCGCCCAAACTATTGACTCAATTAGCTCTTGCCAATATCCACGACCACTAAATAAGAACATTAAACTAAACGCCCAAATAAAGTGAGCTCCTAAGAAGATTAAACCATATGCTGACGAAGCTGATCCATATGATTGAATTACTTGCGAAGCTTGCGACCATAAGAAATCACGTAACCATCCATTAATAGTAATAGCACCTTTTGCAAAATTACCACCTGTAATATGAGAAATACTACCGTCAGGTGCAATTGTTCCCCAAACATCTGATTGCATTTTCCAACTAAAATGGAAAATAACTACAGAAACAGCGTTATACATCCAGAACAAACCTAAGAAGACATGATCCCAACTAGAACTTTGACATGTACCTCCTCTTCCAGGACCATCACAAGGGAAACGGAAACCTAAATTTGCTTTATCCGGAATTAATTTTGAATTCCTTGCATATAGTACACCTTTTAATAAAATTAAAACCGTTACATGAATTGTAAACGCATGAATATGATGAACCATAAAATCTGCCGTCCCTAATTGAATAGGCATCATTGCAATTTTACCACCAACTTCTACAACTTCTCCACCAAAAGCGTAACTTGTAGTTGCTAAAGCATTTGGAGCTGTAGTTCCAGGAGCTAATAGATGAATGTTTTGAATCCATTGTGCAAAGATGGGTTGTAATTGAATTGCTTTGTCTGAGAACATATCTTGTGGACGACCCAAAGCTCGCATTGTATCATTATGAATATAGAATCCAAATGCGTGACATCCTAAAAAAATACAAACCCAGTTTAAGTGTGAGATAATTGCATCACGATGACGTAAAACACGATCTAACAAGTTGTTATAGTTATTCGCAGGTGTATAATCACGAACCATAAAGATCGCACCGTGGGCCGCACCACCGACAACACAGAATCCACCAATCCACATGTGATGTGTGAATAAAGAAAGTTGCGTAGCATAATCGGTAGCAATATAAGGATAAGGTGGCATTGCATACATATGATGTGCTACAATAATACTTAAGGATCCCACCATAGCTAAATTAATAGCTAATTGCGCATGCCAAGATGTTGTTAAAATTTCATATAGTCCTTTGTGACCTTCACCAGTAAATGGACCTTTATGAGCTTCCAAGATTTCTTTCATACTATGTCCGATACCCCAGTTAGTACGATACATATGACCTGCAAAAATAAATAGAACTGCTAATGCTAAGTGATGATGTGCAATATCGCTTAACCATAGACCGCCGGTAACTGGATTTAAACCACCTTTAAATGTTAAAAAATCTGAGTATTCATTCCATTGACCACCAAAAAACGGTGCTAATCCTTTAGAAAAGCTAGGATATAATTGACTCATTAGTTCACGATTAATTAAAAATTCATGAGGTAATGGAATTTCTTGCGGTGCTACACCTGCATCTAATAATTTATTGATTGGTAATGCAATATGAATCTGGTGTCCTGACCAAGATAAACAACCTAAACCTAATAGACCTGCTAAATGATGATTCATCATCGATTCTGCATTTTGGAACCATTCTAATTTAGGAGCTGCTTTATGGTAGTGAAACCAACCAGCAAATAACATAATTGCTGACATTGCTAGACCACCAATTGCAATCCAATACAATTCAACTTCACTTGTAATTCCTTCGGCACGCCACATTTGGAACCACCCTGAAGTTGTTTGTACGCCTTGGAAATTACCGCCAACGTCACCATTTAAAATTTCTTGACCAACAATTGGCCAAACAACCTGTGAACTTTGTTTAATGTTAATGGGATCACTTAACCACGCGGAGTAATTTGAAAAGTAAGCTCCATGGAAATGCATTCCACTAATCCATAAGAAAATGATTGCTAATTGTCCAAAGTGTGCGCTGAAAATTTTACGAGAAACTTCCTCTAGTGAACTAGTTTGACTGTCAAAATCATGAGCGTCAGCATGTAGATTCCAAATCCAAGTGGTTGTTTTTGGACCTTTTGCTAAAGTTCTAGAAAAATGACCTGGTTGTGCCCATTTAGCAAAACTAGTTTCGACTGCGTCTTTTTCAACAAAAATTTGAACATTTTTTGCACGACGGTCGGTTGAACTTATTGCCATTAATATTTCCCCTTATTGGGAGACAAACATGAGAAACCCTCATAAGTAAGTAACTAACAAGAATTTTCTCTATCAAAAATGTTAGTTAAATATGAGTCTTCGAGATAACATTATACATTTTTTTTTCTAATTTTCTGAAATTTTTTCTATTGAAACTAAAAAAATTTCTTTAAAAACAATGGAATTTAAACAAGATATTAAGTTTACTTTTTTAAACAGTTATTTTAAAAATAACTGTTTAAAAATATAAACCTAACATATCAGGGAAAAAACGATTTATTTCAATTATAAAACCTGCTGTAAATGTCATCCAGATTGTTAAAAGAACTGGAGCTGTCGAGAAATATTTTTGTAAATCTTCCATAAAAAGTTAATTTAAGTTAAAACTAAATAGTATTCTAATAAAATTGAACCAGATTATTTTTTAGTATGGTTGAAAGTAAAATTCTAGCGTGGAGATACAGTTACTTCATCATTTGTTGCTACTAAATCCCCACTGATTAATTCTTGCCATGCAGAAATTGGCCAAATATATCCTGTTGTCATAATTTTTAATGCTAATGGTACATTAATTATAATTTCACTTTCAGCTGGATTTTTACTTGTGCTAATTGCACGTATATACTTGCGTCCAACCCAACCAATCCAACCGGAAATATAAATAAATCCAAAACCTGGAAGAATAAATTCTGCTGCATGACTCCAACGTCCATCAGCAATTAAATGTGGTAATCCATCAGCACCACATAATAACTCAGAACGACTATACTTATCAAAACGAGCATTTGTTCGATCAATTTGTTGTTTTAATGCTAAAGCAGGAGGTGAATCTACTTCATATTGTGCCATTCTTAATTCTAGTTTTTTTACACTTGTTTTTAATCGTTTAGCAAAAGCAGGAGATTCACTACATTTTGTTAATCCGCCAATATCTGCAAAGGCTTGATCTGGAGTAATAGCTATTAAAAATGCAATAAAAAGAGCGATTAAATTAAAACGTTTCATTATTAAATTCAAATTTAAAATTACTTCTTTGGTGAAAAACTCTAAAAAACTAAAATTACTAATATATATAGTAGCCTAGTTTAAAAAAAAAAAATATTTAATTTAATTCTTAAAATAGATGCTGGAATAGAATAAAAATAGCACTGAAAACTTTAAAAAATCTTTAAATTAAAGATTTTTCAAAGTTTTTAAAAATTATTCAAAATCTTTACGATTTGGATTTCGTGACGGATCACCTGAAAGAAGTCCAAAAATAAATAAAGAAACAAAAAAGATAACTGTTGTGTAAACCAAAATTTTTAAAGTCAGCATTTAATTTTTCTTAAAAATTATTTGTATTAATATCAATTATACTAAAATAAAATTATTCTAAACTATTTAATTCAATAAAATTTTATATTACTGTTCAATCGACGAAATCTTTTTCTTCACATTTAATAAAATCGGATATACTTTTAAAACTGTAATAGTAATATGTTTAGAATTTTTTTTTGAAACTTTAAACTTCCGTTTATTTCGAAGAGAAATATATCCTTCAATTAGAATATAGTCATTTACTTTGTAAAAATCTTTCATTTTATGACCTAAGTTTCCCCAACATATTAACGATACAATTCGATTTTTACGATTTTGTGGAAGTTCGGCTCGAAATATTATTAACGCTATTTGCTTTGAGGTCAAACGTTGCTTAGGAATTTCTAAAATTTTGACTATACCTGAAAAATAGTTTGTATTACTCATTTGATTTCAAGCTCAAATTATTAGATTTTTTTGTTTTTGAATGTCTTCAAAATTAATATCTCGTAAACGTTTTAATAAACGAATAAAATATTCTAAGAAATAATCATCAAGTTGAACTATTTCGTCTGAATCTACTTTAAAGACTGTGTATAAATCAAAAGTTGATTTTGAAAAATTGTTCTCTGCATTTAAAATTTCAACAAAAGCTAGTCGATTGCTTATATTTTGACCCCATTCAAAGAATCCAAAAAAATTACTAATCAACTGTAAAAGAACTATTGGAACCCGCTGTATTTTTGCAGTTTGACCAGCTAATTGTTCACATAAATTTACAATTTCTGAGGATACCCAACCTTTTAATCCACTTAAAAAGAACGTTTGATTTACTGTTTGTGGAATTTGTAATGATCTTAAACAAAATTTTGCAATATCTTGAGTATCCATATAAGATATATAAGTATTCTCATTTGTCACCCAAATAGGTAAATTCTCTAAAATTGGTATTGCATATTGTTCTATTAAACCTTGATAAAATCCTGTTAAACGAAAGATTGTATACGGAATACTAGATTCTTCTAATTTTTTTTCAATTCCATATTTTACTCTCATTAACGGAATTCGATCAAACTGTTCTGCATTTTGGGCAGAGAAAAAAATAAAACGTTTTACCTTCGCTATTTTCATCGCCTTAATTAAATATAATTTTCCATCCCAATCAACTTTCTTTAAAGAGTCTAATTCACTTGCTCGACTTGTTGAAGCATCTATCACAGCAGTTATTCCTTTTAAACAGGGAGGAATTGTTTCAGGTCGTGTTAAATCACCATAAACTAATTCTACACCCCAGTCTTTTAAAAAATTGGCTTTTCGAAAATTTCTTACTAAACAACGAACTTGATAACCTTTTGTTAAAGCTTGTAAAACAATTTGACGTCCAAGTGTTCCAGTTCCTCCTAGGATAAGTAAACTCATAGATTAAATTCTTTTAATTAAAAATTGAACTTTGTAAAATATCATCTGCTTCAAGATTCACTAATTCTTTTTTTGTTAAAACTTGTCCACGACTATCAAAAATTCTATTTGCTTGACGCATTCGAGCACGATCCAAAGCGTTTTTAACACTTCTTGCATTAGCAAATAATGGCTTTTCTTTTCGTCTGTGAATGTATTCTCCTAAAGCACTTTCGGCTTGGGGTGTTAATTGATATTGTTGTTCATCTAACATAATTTTTGCAATTTTTAGTAATTCATCTACTGTATAATCTGGAAAATCAATATGGTTTGCAATTCGTGATGATAAACCCGGATTTGATTGATAAAATTTATCCATCGGTTCTTTATAGCCTGCTAAAATAACAACAAGATCATCCCGTTGATTTTCCATAACTTGTAATAAAATTTCAATTGCTTCTGAACCGTAATCTCTTTCGTTATCAGGCTTATATAAATAATATGCTTCATCAATAAATAGAACACCACCCATTGCTTTTTTTAAAACTTCTTTTGTCTTAGGAGCTGTGTGACCAATATATTGACCTACTAGGTCATCTCTTGTTACAGTTAAAAGATGACCTTTTTTAATGTAACCTAGTTGATATAGAATATCTGCCATTTTTAAACCCACAGTTGTTTTTCCTGTTCCGGGACTTCCAGTGAATGACATATGTAAACCTGGATTTGCAGATGTAATACCTAAATTTTTTCTTAATTTATCAATTAGTAGAAGTGCTGCGATTTCTCTGATTCTAGATTTTACAGGTGCTAATCCTACTAATTCTTCATCTAATAAGTTTAAAATCTTTGCTATCTCAGTTTTTGAGTACTCCTCTTGCAAATTAATAAGTGAGGTATTCATGTAAACTAATTATAATTAATTAAATTTTATTTAAAATTAAATTAAAAAAGTCACATCTGAAATTGCTGTGTCTTTTTTCTTCACCCTAAAGATATTTTACATAATTCTATCTAGGTGTATATTTATATATTAAACCAGTTAAACAATAACTGATTTAATAAATCTGATCGTTTATATTATTATATTATAGAAAAGAATTAACTTATCGTAAAGGTTGGAATGCTTGACAAACAAATAAATGCAAATCCTGCACTTCCACAAGCTCCAACAAAGAATCCACCTTTAAACTGATCCCATGCTTGTTTTGCTTGTAAGTCATTATTTAGATCTTGCGATTTATCTTGATCAAAAGTTGCTACACCATAAATTGTTAAACCTAATGTTAAAATAATGATTAGACCAATTGTTGATAAGAAGCCTGCCAATAATCCAATGTCAGAGTCACGTAATGGACCTAATTTTACAAAAGGACCTATTAAAAAGTAACCATGTGCTAAACCAATTTCTAAACCACGTAACAATGGTGTTAAACCAAATCGGTATGCTGGTAAATTTTGTAAAATTGCTCGTGTCACAGCTGAAGATGTGATTGGAGTTGCTAAATGACCTACAAATGGATCATCATTATACGGTTTAATAAAATTAGCCATAAAGTTAATTTAAAAATTAGTTAAATTGATAAGAGAATTTTTTATTTCAAGTAATTAGAAGTTAAACAAAAATTTTTTTATAGATTACTATATAATATATATTAATATAGAAAAAAATTTTTATAAACTTTAGTTAAATAAAATAAAGAGGATTTTATGACAGTTGCTATAGATTATTTTTTATTAGTAGGATTCTGCTTTGCCCTTACTTCAGGATTATTTTTAGGATTAAAATCAATTAAATTAATTTAGTAAGTAGAGAACTAAAGAGAATGGAAAACGAAATTCGTCAAGATAATATTGTTGGATCAAGACGTTTCAGTAATTATTTCTGGTTATTCTTTTTGTTTTTAGGAGGCATAGGTTTTGTATTAGCAGGCATATCAAGTTATCTTAAAATTAACTTATTACCTTTTTCAGATCCAACAGAGTTAGTTTTTATTCCCCAAGGTTTAATCATGATGTTTTATGGAACTTTAAGCTTTGGAATAAGTATATATATACTAATAACGGTAGTGTTAGATGTTGGAAGTGGATATAATGAGTACAATCGACTTGAAAACCTTGTAAAAATTGTTCGAAAAGGATTTCCAGGTAGAAACCGAGAAATTCTCTTAACATATCCATTATCAAATATTCGAGCAATTGGAATTAAAATTACAGAGGGTTTAAATCCAACTCGAAGTATTTATTTATGTTTAAAAGATGAACGAAAAATACCATTAACATCTGTTCAAGAACCAATATCCATTTCAAATTTAGAAGATGAAGCAGCCAGTTTAGCAAAATTTCTGGATCTAAACTTAGAAAATTTATAAAATTTTATTGCTTTTTATACCCGCATACTAATATAATATAATTATGCGGGCATAGTTTAGTGGTAAAACATTAGTCTTCCAATCTAATGATGGGGGTTCGATTCCCCCTGCCCGCTTTTATTTAGATTTTTTGAATGAGCAACAATCTTTTTTATAGAGGAATATAAATTATGTCTGGTGGATCTACAGGCGAACGTCCATTTTCGGATATTATTACTAGTGTACGTTACTGGATTATTCATAGTATTACAATTCCATCACTTTTTGTATCAGGATGGTTATTTGTTAGTACTGGTTTGGCATATGATGTATTTGGAACTCCGCGTCCGAATGAATATTTTACACAAGATCGTCAGCAAATACCATTGGTAAATGATCGATTTAGTGCAAAACAAGAATTAGAAGATTTAACAAAAGGTTTATAATTTAACAATTTAAAGAAACAAATTATGGCAAAAAATATTAATCAACCTGTAGCTTATCCAATTTTTACTTTCCGTTGGTTAGCTGTTCATGGATTAGCAGTACCAACAGTATTCTTTTTAGGTGGTATTACTGCAATGCAATTTATTCAACGATAACACACTAAATAAAACATATATGAGGTAAATTTTTATGACAGGTCCAAATCCAAATAAACAAGCAGTAGAATTAAATAGAACATCACTTTACTGGGGACTTTTATTAATCTTTGTTTTAGCAGTATTATTCTCAAGTTATTTTTTCAATTAATAATATACATACTAGGAGTTTTTTATGGCAAATACAGGTAGGATTCCATTATGGTTAGTAGGTTTAGTAGGTGGCTTAGCAGTAATCACGATGCTTTCTTTATTTATTTATGGTTCGTATTCAGGCTTAGGTTCATCATTATAAATATATAGTCTCCAAATCTTTCGATTCTACAAGTAAACAAAAAATAATTTTATAAAATTATTTTTTGTTTACTTGTAGAATCGTAGATACACCTTTCGAATAATATTTTTTATCAAATTTTGGAATCCATAAAGAAGGTTCCAATTGTTTTGTGTTCCACGTCCAAACCATCCGTACCATAACTTTGGAAATACACGTTCTATATTTTTTTCTTTTTCATCTTGCCAAGTTGTATTTCCACCACTATAAATGCTATTTTTTGGACGCGGTCCAATATGAAGCTCAGTATTTTCGACAAAGAACGGAAAATAAAAATATTGACCCCAGATTGCATGAAATAATCCAAATAAAATTAGTCCAAGATGAAAACAAATAATAAAGGCTAAGACTCCATTTAATAAATTAACCTGTAATATAAGTCTTTGACTTTCAGAACCTGCTAGTGACTCAGCTTGTGGAATTAAAACATTCAATTGAAAATAAGAAATTCGATAGCAAAAATAGATAAGAATTTGTTCAATGAATCCAATGATTAATAAGAATGTCCAGTGCCATCTTACTAAATATGGGCAATATCTTTTTCCTATTCTAGTAATTACAGCATAGGCAGCAATCCCAGATAATTGGTTCCAGAATTTGCTTACTCCTTCAAAAACTTGTGGAATAATTCGATTATAAACTTTATAGTAAATTGGTAGTATATTAGCTCTCTCAGATTCTTTTAAATTAGCAATAAACATTGAAATTGGATCAATATAGTATTTAAGCCCAGTTTTGGAATCTGTACTTACAATCCCTTTAATAAATGAATAATAAATTAATTGACCAGGATTATACCAATGAATATTTTCACCCAATTTTAAGTCGTTTAAAACCCTTTGTCGACTTGCGGACTGTAATTGAACAGCATCAATACCTAAATTATGTAAATAAGGAAGTTTTATTAACATACTACGGTACATGGCAATTAGGTCAATTAAATGTCGATACCAAAGATATCCTGCAAAAATTCCAATACATGTAATATAAAAAGAAGTTTTTAAATTATATCGTATAGCTAAAATTAGAAATCGAAGAAAGACAATAAAAAATAAGATATTTTCAATATCGGCCAATGTTAATCCATCTTGAATTTGTTGCCATAATCCTTTAAGACTTGAAATCTCAAGACTATTATTCAAATTATCTGTAGTTAATGAATCTTTAATCCCAAACCAATTTAGAACAGTTTCTTGATTAATATTGATGAAAATAACTAGAACTTTAATGAAATTTAACATAAATTTATTTTCAAGAGATACAATGACTTTATAACTATCGTTAGAATAAGAATTTGTCAAGATTTATTCTTGAAATAAATTCCTCTTGCATAATTGTTGAAAAATTAGTACTCTGTTTGCTAGAGAATTGAAAGAGTACGAAAAGTTTTATCCGGGATATAGCTCAGCTTGGTAGAGCACCTGCTTTGGGAGCAGGGGGTCGTAGGTTCAAATCCTACTATCCCGACTAACGGATTCAGTTGAAAAAACTTTCTGAAAAAATGAAAAAACTATTGATAGATTATTATGTAATTTTTAGTATAGTAAGATTATGGTAAGTTAATTTTAGTAACTTTAGTAAATTAATTAAAAATTTCTAATGAGTCTAGACGAAAAATTTATTCCTATTCGAATTGCTATTTATGAAATAATTGGAAATTTGTTTCAAAAAATCGCAGAGTTATTTGGTTATCCAACTAATCCAGGTATGCCTACGATTTATGAGATACCTAATGAAGTTTATGCTAGATCACAATTTTTTGAGAGTCTTCCAAAACATAGAACATATTGGCCGCCAATTCAACGTCCAGAAACTTGGTTTGAAATGATATTTGGTCCTAGCCCAAAAGTAGATCCAGTGCCACGCTATATTTATGAGAGTAATGAAGAAGGATTTTATAATTTTTATATTGAAAATTATAAAAATATTTATTTTCTACCTGATTGGGCTTCTGAATTTATTCAAGTTCACTTACATATCTGTTTAGATATTAGTCTATTAGAGACTATTCGTGAAGTTTTATTCATTGGATTGATGATCTATTCTCAAATGGTAGTTCTTCGAATTGCTATTTCTTGGCTTATTTATATAAATCCGTATACATTTCCATGGTGTTATCTTGCTGCTGCTGTAGATTGGACAGAAGATGTTTTACAAGGAATTGTCCCAGCTATCCTTGGAGTCAATGTCACTGGAAGTGTTTTCCTTGGAGTACTAGGAGTAATTGCAGATAGCTTAAATCATCTAGTATTTACTATGCCTTTTCTTCCGAGTGAAGCTGAAGAAACGAAATTACTCATTAATCAAGAAATAAAAGATGTTTTAGTTTTTCATTACTTACCCATTCTATGGTACCGACATCCAATTCCAAATGATATACGAGAATTTTGGTCTACTCAAAGACCTGAAATTTTAGAGTATATGCAAACAGCTTATAAAGATTTAGATATTCAACTTCTACCAAATACTATATACTATTAGTTAAGAGTTAACTCTTAACTAATTTTTTGTTTGATTTCAGGGTTTCTTGGATTCGCTATGTAGATGAGTTAAGGAAAAGATAGAATTTTTGAAGTCTGGATTTGGAATTTATAGAATCTATACAGAAGAATCTATATAATTTATAATTTTATACTTTTAAAATAAATATTTTTAAAAGTTTTAACTATTTGTTAGAAGATAAATTTTCCGTTATCAGAGAAACTAGTAGTCTATTAGTTAACTTCACAAAAATTTACAAGATATAGAAATTTATGGAAATTGAAAGAGAGTTTGATCCTGGCTCAGGATGAACGCTGGCGAGATGCCTTACACATGCAAGTCATACGGGAATTTTGAATTCAAGTGGCGGACGGGTGAGTAACACGTAAGAATTTACCTTTAGGAGGGGGATAACAACTGGAAACGGTTGCTAATACCCCATAGGCTTTCGAGTGAAATGGATTTTTCCGCCTAGAGAGAAGCTTGCGGCTGATTAGCTTGTTGGTGAGGTAATGGCTTACCAAGGCGACGATCAGTATCTGGTTTGAGAGGACGATCAGACACACTGGAACTGAGACACGGTCCAGACTCCTACGGGAGGCAGCAGTGGGGAATTTTCCGCAATGGGCGAAAGCCTGACGGAGCAATCTCGCGTGAGGGATGACGGCCTATGGGTTGTAA